>Ga0209337_1000804_pt1 | contig 24987 bp, 22 predicted proteins | sample LinPmetageLP53_FD_184044 | JGI IMG/M metagenome (GOLD analysis project Ga0209337, IMG submission 184044) | Marine viral communities from the Pacific Ocean - LP-53 (SPAdes) (version 2) | ecosystem: Environmental > Aquatic > Marine > Oceanic | place: Pacific Ocean | collected 2010-02-08 | reverse complement strand
AAATGGGCAGTGATTGGAAGTTGGTTTATGATGTTCTAATCTATAAAGATAAAGCCACTCGTGATGATGAAGCAAAAGAGCAATCTATGCGAATCTCTAATCGTCATGTAGATCACTTTAAAATAGATTATGACATTACCACATCAACTAATTCAATAGCATTAGCTTATGCAGATTTAAAAACTAATAGCCAACTATCTAACGTCAAGGACGCGTAATGTTTGGCGTTAAACCTTTCGCAGTATCCGGTTTTGGAGCGTTAGGCAACGACGAAACATTTGCAGCCACAACCGGCAATCAGATAGGTACTATATCTATAGGTAATGTTAGTATTACTGGTGTTGCCCAGCATCAAGTAACGGGCAGCGCGGTTACAGGTGCTACTGGTAGCGTAACGATAACAGCTGGAGCGGTTGTAACTGTAGATGGTAGCAATGTAACAGCAAGTATCGGTGATGCTACAATTACTGCAGCAGCTACTGTTGCATTAACCGGTAATTCAGTTACTGTCTCTGCAGGCACAGGTAACTATAAAGCTGGTTCTATTAATAATAGTGGAACCAATACTATTACACCAAGCTCTGGAACGGTCACTATTACTGCTGATTGTGTAGTTGTACCTACAGGTAGTTCTCTAACTATAACAACAACTAGCGCGGGTGTTGTCACTTGGAACGACATAGATGTTAACGCAAGTCAAACATGGACAAACGTAGCAGCATAGGATATAAATAATTATGGCATCATCATTTTCTACATCACTAAAACTTGAAAAAATGACCACCGGTGAAAAGGCCGGTTTATGGGGCACAGTAACTAATACTAATCTAGATATTATAGAACAAGCTGTAGGCGGTTATGTTGAGTTAAGTTTAGCTTCAGGTAATCAAACACCAGCAATTAGTGATGGTGCGGCATCTGATGGTCGTAATAAAGTTATTAAACTTACTGGCACACTATCAGCAAACAGAAGTTTGATATTTCCAGACTCTTGTGAAAAAACATATCTTGTAGTTGATGGCACTACTAGAAGCACTAGTCATTATACTATAACAATTAAAACAAGTTCAGGTACAGGAGTAACTATGCCGGTCGGATCTACCATGCTTGTAATTGTTGATGGCACGAATGTCATAACAGGTATTACACAAAAAGGTTATGTAACTACAACTAATGCTTATACTGCTATAAACGGCGATCAAATTATTGTTGACACAAGTTCTGCAGCGGTGACAATCACCTTACCTGCAAGTCCAGCCGTTGGTAATGAAGTGCATTTTTTAGATGGCAAACTTAGTTTTAATTCTAACAATTTAACTATTGGTAGAAACAGCCAACCTATTCAAGGCAGTGCTAATGATTTAGTTGTTAATACAAATGGACAAAGTTTTACACTAGTGTATGCAAATTCTACAAAGGGTTGGGTTAAGAAACACTTTGTCGGAACGTAAGGGGTTTATATGGCTCTTATTAACTTTGATATTATACCAGGTATAGATAAACAAAATACAACCAAGGGTGCAGAAAATCGTTGGATTGATAGTGACAATGTGCGTTTTAGATACGGCTTACCAGAAAAAGTTGGTGGTTGGGCATCACTTGTAAACGAAAGCATTGTCGGTGTAGTTAGAAACCAACACTCTTTTGTTGATACTACCGGTAACAGATACATTGCACTTGGCACCGATAAGTTTTTACTTTTATATTTTGAAGGTCAATTATTTGACATATCACCATTTGATGCTAGCGCAGATCAATCAAGTTGCACACTAGCAACTACTGATGAGTCAACTGTTGTTACTATAACAACAGGAGCGGCACATGGTTTGGAAGTAGAAGACATAATACTTCTTGATTCAGTAACCTTGCCTAGTGGAACGGGGCTTAGCGCGGCAAACTTTGAGGACAAGGTATTTATGGTTAATACAGTACCTAGCCCTAAAACATTTACCATAACTTCAAGTGCGGCTGCAACGGCAACAGTGTCAACAGGTGGCTCAACAACACTAGAAGTGTATACAAAAATTGGACCACAAAAACAAACATACGGATACGGTTGGGGTGTAGGACCTTACGGTGGAAATGTTGTAGGTGCAGTATCTTCTACAATAAATGAAGGTGCAGAATTTGCAAATAATGATACTACACTAACCCTAGCCAGCGGTTCTGCTTTTGCTAGCTCTGGCACAATACAAATAGGTAGTGAGTTAATAACATACAGTGGTAAGTCTACTAATAATTTAACAGGACTAACAAGAGGTACTAATGGCACTACTGCTGCAGCTCACGCAGATGGTGCAACCGTTACTAATGCTGGTGACTTTAGTGGTTGGGGTGTGGCCATACCTGCAAATCAAACAACATTGGAACCAGGACTTTGGTCATTAAATAATTTTGGTGAAGTGTTAGTAGCAACGATTGCAAACGGTGAAACTTTTACTTGGAACGCTGGTGCAACTACACCAACTACAGTAAGAGCATCAAAAGCAACAACTAATTTTTTAACAAGTAATAATCCAACAGCATCAAGACTAACTCTTATCTCACCTACTACTAGGCACTTAATACACCTTGGCACTGAGACAACTATAGGCACAACATCTACGCAAGATGATATGTTTATACGTTTTTCAGCATCAGAAGATATAAACACTTATATACCAACTTCTACCAATACTGCAGGTACCTTACGATTGCAAGACGGTACAAAAATAATGGGCGCACTACAAAGAAAAGAAGACATACTAGTTTGGACAGACAATGCTTTGTATACAGTTAGAAACGTGGGTCAACCGTTTGTGTTTGGTGTAGAACAGGTTGGGACCAACTGTGGTTTAATTGGTAAGAACGCAGCCACAGTAGTAGATGGTATCGCCTATTGGATGACTTCAAAAGGGTTTTTATATTATGATGGTACCGTTAAAACATTACCTTGTGCAGTAGAAGACGAAGTATTCGATAATTTAGATACAACAAAAGGTCAACAAGTTGCAGCAGGTCTTAATAGTTTGTTTACAGAAATAACTTGGTGGTATCCGGCAAACACAGATTTTAATAGTAGAGCGGTATCTTATAATTATGCAGAATCAAATGAAGTTGCGGGCGGTATTTGGGCAATGCATACAGAATCAAGAACCTCGTGGATGGATAGTAAGGTATATGAAAAACCATATGCTACAAAATTTGATACAACCGGTACAGGCACTTTTCCGGTAATACTTGGTGAAAGCGGTCTTGGACAAACAAAATATTTTCAACACGAAGTAGGCACAGATCAAACAAACGAAGATGGTTCTGTTACTACAGTTACTTCCAATCTACAATCATATGATTTTGATTTACAGGGTCAAGAAGGTACCGCTAGTAAATTTGTTTCTGTTGGTAGATTTATACCTGATTTTAAAACATTGGATGGTAATGCAGCAGTGACCTTATCAGTAAAAGATTTTCCGTCTTCTACAGAAACGTCATCTACACACAGTCCTTTTACCATAACATCTAGTACAACAAAAATAGATACAAGAGCAAGAGGTCGTTTTGTAAACGTAAAGATAGCGAATACAGCAGTAAACGAAACTTGGCGATATGGCACATTAGCCCTTGATGTAAAACCAGACGGAGGTAGATAATGTCAAAGATTATAGTTGATATACCAGAACCAAAAGATAAGTATGATACCAGTACGCAAAGACAAATTAACAGAAGCATCGCAACTGTAATACAACAATTGAACACTACTTATCAACAAAGTGTAAAGGACGACCAACAACAACAAACATGGTTTTTAGGATAAATGGCAAATAGATATAAAAATTCAAAGGTAGATTTAACTACCACAAACTTAACCACACTATATACAGTGCCTGCAGAAACAGTATCTGTAGTCAAGTCTTTTATAGTATCAAATGATGATGCGAGCAACGCGTGCGAGATTACAGTGACATTGGTTAATTCTGGTGGTACAATATTCAGCTTGTTTAAACAAAAAGACATAGCTGCTAAAACAACAACTGAGCTATTGACACAACCCTTAGTTTGTGACGAAAGTGAAGTTATAAAAGTACAGGCAGAGAATGCTAACGACTTACACGTCGTTCTGTCGTATTTGGAAATAACAAGAGACTAGGAGGAAATATGTCATTTGAAGAACCAGGATCAGTAGCATGGCTATACGAAGGCGATAAGAAAATAGCTCAAATAAAAGTCGACACTACTGTAGTATTAAAAAACACAAAAACAAATCAAGAGTACGACTCGGATGCAGAGGGTGACGCTGACGTTGATAGCCCTGATACAGAGACAAAACGAGAAGATATATCTAGAAGTGTCTATATAAAGGTAGCTAAAATGCCTGATATAGGTTCAGAATCATAGTTGCAATTTATGAGAAAAAACAGTAAATTAAACAGAAGCTACATTTCAAGTTTAAGCGCCTTGCATATTCACAATAAATTAATAGGAAACATCTAATGGGTTTTGGAAGCAAATTAAGAAGATTAAGAGACAAGTATATACCAGACGAGATATCCAATCCAATAGGCGACGTTGTTGATTTTATTGATGACGATATACTAGATCCTGCTGGTGAGTTTTTAGAAGAAGAAATATTAGATCCTGCTGGTGAGTTTTTAGGTGAAGAGATAGCAGCACCAGCTAGAAAATTTTTATCTAAAGCTACTCCAAGGGAGATACAATTTTTAGCAGGAAAACTAGGTGGAATGGGTGGCGGTAAAGCGGGAGCTGCGTTGGCAGCATTACTTACAGGTAATCCATTGTTGTTACTTGCAGCAGGCGCTACCGGAGCTGCTTTAGGTGATGTTGCTGGAGATTATTTAACGACAGATGAAAATGAAGAGTTTGATATTGATGCACTATCAGCTGCTTTCTCTGCATTAAGTGGTGGACTAGCAGGGGCTGATGCTGCTAATCCTGGCAATTTTAAAGAACTAGGTAACACAGGTATTCGTGCTGGCGATGCCGCCGTATCAACTAAACAAATGGCAGAACTTAAGAGTGCAGCTGATGCTGGACAAACTGCTCTTGATGCTGCTAACGCAGGTACATCTACACTAACAGCAGTTGAAGCTGCTCGGGCAACACAAGCGGTTAACAATTTAAAAGCAGTGCAAGATGCGGGACTAGCGGTTAGAGATCTAACAGCTATGGAAGGCATAGCAGGTCTTGGTCGAGATTTTGTATCAATGGCTCAACCTTATGTTGATCCTTTCCAAGGTGCAGATTTTAATCCGTTTAGTGAAAACTTTCTTTCAATAGATCCAACGCAAGTTGGTGGCGGTACAATAACAGATGTGTTGTCTTCAGGTGGAGGTTTAAAAGACCTTGGTTCGGCTGCGTTAAAAACCACCGCCTTACCTGGTGGTGAAGCAGTAGCTCGAATGGGTATGGAGTATTATGAAGCTATGGAAAAAGCAGAGGACGATTACAGAAGATATTTAGAACAAAGAGGTTTAAGAGCTGATCAAGTACAAAGTCAAAACAGAACACTAAGACGTAAATATTATAATCAGTCTTTTCAAATTCGTGGTTACTCTAGTGAAGAGATAGCTGAAATATTACTTAGAGCAAAATTAATTGATAGTATTGAAGAGTATGATCCAACTGATTTACCGGAAGGTAGAAAGTTTGGTGAAGATGTCACTAATGATACCGTATACGCGGCGCAAGGTGGTCGTATCGGTTTTCAAGATGGTAGTAACGAAATGCTAATGCAAGATAATATGAAGGTTGGTGATTACATTGATAGTGTTGCTAACAGAGAAGTTAATTCAATGTATCCTCCCGGACAGCCTGGTATGGGTAGAGAATTACCACCTGGTTTGCCTGGTTTAATGTTACCTACACCAAGGGAAGAACAACAAGAACGTACAAAGGATAAAATGACACTGGTTGAAGATTACATGAAACGATTAAATAATATGTCAATGGGTGGTGGTCGTGATATGGGCATGGCTGAAGGTGGTATTATGAGAAGTAAACATGCTAGAGGCACTGATCCCTATATGGAACGCTATAGAGAAAAAGAATTAGATCCATTTGAAGGCGGATATGAACCAGGTGATGGGCCTGAGCGTTTCCCTGATTATGAAGGGGTTAATCCATTTAATAAGACACCAGGAAATGCATCAACGATGGGGGGACGAGACATGTTCCAAAAAGCTAGAATTATGCAAATTCAAAAAATGTTTGAAGCAGGTCAAATATCACGAGAAGAAGCTATAATTCAAATGAGAAATGTAATGAGTGCAGGCACCGTTAGAGCTACAATGAATATGGGTGGTTTGATGAGATCTAAGAATGCAATGGGCACAAGAACAACAGCTGAGGGTGATCCTATTTCTCCAGATGTGCCAGCTGGCATGCAAATGGATTTACGTGGTGGTGGTTTCATACCGCTTGGTACAAAGCCAAGAGCTGATGATGTACCAGCCATGGTTGGAAAAGACGAATTTGTTTTAAATGATAGAGCAGTTGCAGGAATTGGTAAACTAATAACAGGGCAACCAGACGCAAGAGCCGGGGCCCGCGTATTATACAAACTACAAAACGAGATGGAGGCTTCAGTATAATGAGTAGTGAGTTTAGAGATATGGTGGAACGTTTTGCTGAAGGCTTAGGACCTGCTGAATTTGTTGAATTTGAATTAATGTCACCAATTGAACAAATGGAAGCTATGAGAAATGCTGGAGTATTACGAGATGACATGAACAATGGTGGTGTTGTAAGAAAAAAATTTCAAGGTGGTACTAATGATGAAAATTATTTTGCCTATGACCCTAATTCATTAGCTGGGGTACAGACAGATGTAACTCGATTTGCACCTTTTATCGAATCAGCAGCTAGAGCATTTATACCAGAACTAGAAACAGTATCAGCCGATGCTCTTACTACGCAAGATTTATCTGATCTATATCGTGGTGTAACTCCTCAAAATGAATTACAAAAACAAGCTATTCAACAACAGCTCACACAAGCAGGTTTAGGTCAAGCAACTTTTGGTGGTGTAGCAGGTACACTTAGTGGCATAAGTTCAAATCCAGGTGGTGTAGCTTCCTTTCAACCATTTATAGATGAGTCACAAAGATTAGCAGGAGCAACTGGTCCACAAGGTCAAGTTACGGCAGCAGGCCTTACTGCTGCAAGAGAACCTTTTATGTCGCCGTATCAACAACAAGTTATCGATGCAACTAAAGCATCCTTTAATCAACAAAGATCAAGAGAAAGACTTAATATTGCTGATGCAGCTCGTAAGTCTGGAGCGTTTGGTGGTGGTCGTCAAGGAGTACAAGAAGGAGTATATGATGCAGAAACAGCTTTAGGTCTAGCTGGTTTAGAATCAACTTTATTACAACAAGGTTTTCAACAAGCAGACACAGCAAGACAAGCAGAGATGGCTAATCAACAATCATTAGCTCAAGCTCTTCCAGGATTACAACAAGGCGTTGCAACTAACTTAATGGGTTTAGGTGCAGGACAACAAGCGTTGCAACAAACACAATCAGGAATACTAGAACAACAAGCTAGAGAAAGAATTTTTGATCCACAACAAAGAATGGGAGCTTTTGCACAAAGCTTTGCGCCGCTAGTTCAAGGTATTGGACCACAGAGTGTATTTAGTACACAAGTAGATCCACCACCTAGTCCACTAGATACTATTATTGGTGTGGGCGGTGTAGGCGCTGGATTACTTGGTGGCTTAGGAAAAATATTGGGTACAGGATAATGAGTAAAATATTTAAAAGACCTATGTTTAAAATGGGTGGCGACATCAATAGTGGTATTGTGTCTGGTTTTGAAAGAGAAAAATTTGATGAAGGCACACAAAAAGACTACATGACTGAGTATCAAGAAAAACAAAATCAAATAGTAGCAGACTTAGGTCAAGCCACTGATGATTTATTTCCAGAAGACTTGCCTGATTATGCTAAACCAGGGTTTGGTTTATCTGAATACATGTCACTTGCAAGGCTAGGTTCTAACATATTGGCATCACCTAATACTGGTTCAGGCTTTGCTCGTTTTGCACAAAGAAACGCGCCGGCTTTTGGACAATTTGCAACTGAATTAGATGCGTCTAATCAATTAAAACTTAATAGAAGAGCAGAAATTGAAGGCGAAAGAAGAAAAGCTTTATTACAAACAGCAGCTACGTCAGCAGAACTTCAAGGCAAAGGCGCAACAACAACACTACAAGCAGAAATAACACAAGATCAATTAGACCAAGAAGCGACACAACATTCTGCAACCATAGCGTCGTCAGAAAAAATTGCTGCATGGGAACTGCAAACACAAATTAAACTACAAGAACTAGATAGATTAGAAGTTGAGGCTGTATTACAAGACTCATTAATACTACAGAATATAATTAGAGGTTCCAATCCTAAAGGAACTAATGATGACAAAACTAGACGACAACAAGCTATTAATCAATTAGAACAACTAACCACAGATAAGAATTCTATAAAAGATAAAGCATTAGCGGATTTAATTAAAAATGAAATCTTACAATCAAATGCTTCTCAAATGGCGCTACTTCCTGATGCAGATAGACCACTTGAATATCGAGGTAAAACTGGAAACGAAATTGCAGCTATAATGGCTAAAGCTCAAATAGATAACTTGTTACCAGACAAGTTATTTGTACCAGAATTTGATCCTACCTATACCATACCTCAAGAAGATTTATCTTGGTGGTCTAGAGGCGGTAAATCTGAACCGTTAAGAACAGAGTTTAAAGCAGATGGTGGTCGTATTGGTTTCGCTAATGGTGGATCAGACATGCCAAATGCAATTCCATTACCAGGCCCACCTTTTGAACCAGGTAGTGGTCCCGATCCTGATCCAGGTTCACCACCAATTATGCAGGCTTCTGCACCACAACAAACTTCACCTCTAAATTACGAAGAACTTAGAGCAAGATTACCAAAAGAAGTTAGTGATTCAGTTGTAAGACTTTTATCTACCAGTGAACAAGCCTTAATAGACTTTGCACAAATACAAACACCAGATGATCTTTCTAGATTTAATCAAAAATATAACGCAGACTTAGTATTACCAGCACAAACACAGGCGGTTTAACATGGTTATATTTTACCGTGATCCAGAAGTTTTAAATCAATTAAAACAAGAAGCTCTTGAAAAAGAACAACCAGGTTATAATATTGTTGATACTTCAAATCAATCTTATCGTACAAACGGAATAATGAATCCTGCTTTTGAGAGTAATTATCTTCAAATAGCTGAGAATGTAAAAAAAAAACAACAAGAGTTTACAACTATAGCACCAGGGGCTACTCAACCTTTTTATCCAGAAAACTATGCTTCAAACATATCTCTTATAGATAGAGCTGAAAGATTTTTTGGAGTAGAACAACCTATAACAGAAGGTCTTGGTGTTAATTATTTATCATTTGAAGGTAAAGATCTATCACCACAGCAAGAACTAGATGACATTGGTTTTAATCAAGAAAACAGCTCTTATAATACTTTTAAAAAAATGGTTTATCAAGGTCTTGTTTCAGATAATTTTGATACGGGTGAAGTGTTTAATCCTGTAACTAAAGGCGGCACACCAGACGCTGCTAGAATTCTTGCCTTATATCGATCCGGTGATTATTTTCCTTCTACTAATTATACTCAAAGTATAGGTAGTAAGGTTACAGAGTTTAGAAAATATGAACTTGGTAGACAGAATATAGAAAGTAAATTAGCAGGAGATAATTCTTTCATAGAAAAGATAGGTACCTTTGCTTCAGGTTTTCTTGGAGGTAATCCGAAAACACAAGGTGTTTATAGAGGCGCAAAACTATCGGGACAAAATGTTACTTTTGATCCTATAAATGAAGAATTTTCAAAAGCAATTCCTGTTAATCAAGACCCTACTGAAAACGCAGAGTTTATGTCTTTAATGGAAGAGTATGATCCTGACAGGTACGATCGAATAATGTCTTTAAAAAGAAACATGGAACTTATAAAAGATCCAAATTATGATCCCGCATTAGCACAAGCAACCATATACGATTTAATAGGTAGAACCGTAGATTTAGGTGATGGTAGAAAGTTGGTTACTATAAATAGTTTTTCTGCAAACCCAGAAGACTCAAGCGTGTACTCAGATATAGCGGCACCAGGTAGTTCTAGTTATGTAGCAGGACAGTTTGCACAACTGGGTATAGAGTTTATTCCTTTTATAGGCACTTTCTCGGGTGTAACAACAAGTGCTGTTAGGTTAAGTGGCAAAGGCGTAACAAAAATATTTGGTAAGAATGCTGATCAGATAAAAGTAGTTTGTTCATCTCCTTGTAAGTTAAGTGTTGAAGGTAAAAAAGCTATTAACAAAGCTGTAGATGAAGGCAAGTTAACAATAAAACAAGCTAGACAACTAGAAGCTCAAATGAAATTAAAAGCAGAAAGTCAAAACGTTGGTAAAGCTGCTAGTGAGTTTGGTAAAACAAAAAACTTAAATACATATGATAAAGCAGTTGCTGATCAAACTAGAGATATAAGTGTTACAATTGCAAAACCAGAAAATAAAAAAATATTTGAATATTTAGATAATCTTAAACAAGAAGGTAATCCTTTACTTTTAAGAAAATTATTAGACGATTTAGAGTTACCTTCAGGAAGTAAAGAACGTATTAAAAATATTGTTAGAAAATACTACCCAAATACTTTTGCAAAATTAAATCCTGAAGAATTACGTAAGGTACAAAGTGACAGAGCTAAAGAGACTTATGCAGCAAAAAGAGCTAATGAAGATGTTCTTGTACCAACACCACGTAGATTAGAAACAGGAAAAGGCAATGAAAAAATATCTCAGGTAGATTTTCCAAAAGGAATGGAAGAAAAGTATATTGTTGATCTAAAAGATATATACAATAACCCAAAAAGTAATGGTACAAATACCATGCTTGCTGAAAAATATTTTGGTGAAGCAACACCGTACACAATAGCACAAGTTGAAAGAGTTAATAATTTTTTAATTAGACAACAAAATTTAATTAAACCAATAGCTGACCCTAGTGCATCAGGTAAATTAAGACAAGCAAGAATTAAACAAGCAGAAAAATATTTAAATAGTGAAGAGTTAGAAATTGTAAGAAGGCAAGATAGACAAGTTACAATAGCAAATAAATATTATGCACAAAACCCAGAAAAAATTTTAGAAAATGAAACTTTTATGGAGTTGTTAAATGCTAAACTAGTAAATGGAGTAATAGACACAAAAGATCCTATTACTCTTACAAAAGCTAAAGAGTTAACGCAAAAAGGTTTGTTTGATATTTTTCATATAAGTCCTGTCTCATCAGAAAAAAGAAATATAATGTTTCCTGGTAATATATTAATATCACCTGCTAGAATTAATCAAGGTTTTAATAACGCTGTTGAGGCTTTTTTTAAAAAAAACAAAAATAGTAAACAACCTGAAGTGATAAAAAATAAAAAAGCAATTAGTGATTTTTATAAAAAATTTGGTTTAACTCTTGAAACCGTTGACGGTAGAATAGGTGCTGAATTATCACCTGCAATAAACAGAGAAACAAATAAACTAACATCTATCGACAATGTGTTTGAAAAAATGAACGTAGAACAAATTATAGATTCTTCTCTTTATGTATCTAAACAAGAACTTGATAAGATATTTAAAGAAAGTAAAGTTGGAGGAGAATTTGTACCTCTTGGAGCTAAAAAAGCAGAAACTTATAATAGAAAAAAATTTCAAGAAGGTTCTCAAGAAGAAGAGGAAGATGACTTTTTTACTTTTGAAAACATACAAGCAAAACTAGCTGCAGGAGAAATACCTGGAACCGCTAAATATGCCATAGATCAAAGTGTTAAAAATACACAACAAGATATATTAAACATATATTCGGTAGATGCTCGGAAATCTTTTGACGAAGCTTATAAGAGAATAAAACTATATAGAGAGGACATAGCAAAAACTCTTGAAGAAAAATTAAACCCACCGCAACCAGTTAAATTTAAGTTTAGTGATTTACCTAAACTTGTAACAGAAAGTCCATTAATAGAAGCATCTTCTTTCCTAAATGCTCCCGGAGGACCACAGATTGCAGGTTTAGAAGTAATTGAGTTTTTGTACAATGGTATTAGATCTGGTGAAGAAAATGACATTGAAATGAAAGAAAAATATCCGGGTCTTTATGCTGTAAATGAAAGTTTTAGAGTAGGTGGTGCAAAGTCTACACCAAAAGAAGCAGACTACATATCTGCAGTAAGTGAAGTAAACAGGGTTATAGAAACAGGAGTTACTAACTTTGCTTTTAATGTAGGTGATTTATTATTCACCATTCCTGATGCTGTGCTACCAACAGAATTTACTGATGAATTAAAAAGAAGATATGAAAATGCTGATTTATCGAAACCAGAAACATTTGTAGGTCAAATAGCTTCTGTTGCTCTTGAGTTTGGTATACCAGGTGGTATTGCCTTTAAACTAATAAACAGATTTAGAAAGTTTACTGCAGCGAGAACCGGGGGTAAGGTAAATTTATTTACACAAAAAACATACGCTCTTGAAGGCTTACCAAAACTAGGTGTGCAAGTATCAAACGTTGCAAAACGAGTTGGCAGTGGAATGGTTTCTTTTGGAGCAGGTGATTTTATTGCTGGTGGTCCTTACAATACAATATCTGAAATGTTTGATGATCCTTTATTAACATCAAAATATGTTGGTGAATATGAAGACACTACTGGAATGAGTGGTAAAAAAAGAGTAGCTGCAAACTTTAGAAACAGATTACGTTTTGGTGCAGAAGGCGCTATGATTGGTGGTTTGTTTCCATTAGCTGGACCAGTTTTAGGTGCGGTTGGTAAAAAAGTTTTATTAAAACCGGCATTAGCTGTAGGTTCTATTGGTTTAAAAGCTGTAAATGTTCCAATAAAAGCTGCAACTTATTTAGCATCAAAAGATGATGTAGTGTTGCCAAGCGTAGCAAGAGGTGTTGGTGCATTTGGAAAGTTTTTAGGTAAAGATATTTTAGCACGTGTGGGTGCTACCATTGCAACTGGGGGTAAAGCTTTAATCCCTTCTTTAAAAGGTAACTACGGACAACTTCCTGAATTAAGTAAATGGAGAATGTTTGATGTAACTTCTAAGGATCCTTTAGAAGCAGGTTTAAAAAGAGTAGATAATTTTCTTAAATGGTTTCGAGATAGTGGTAATCAAATTGCATATTCCTTTAACTTAGATGGTACCGCAGAAAGATTTATAAAATCAAAAGCAAGAGAAATAGAAAAATATATAGATGCCATAGAAGTAAAAGCTTATGATTTAGCAAGTGGTTTTTTAGGTAGGTATAACAAAGGTTTTACTTCTCCTGCTGGTGAAAAACATCTTATGGATCAAGTGCACGAATATCTAAGGGGTAATTTAAAATTATCTAAGATAGAACCAGAATTACAAGAATTAGCAAAAGCATTAAAAGACGAATTTACAGCAATTAAAAAAACATACTTTAAAGAATTACCAGAAGGTAGTGGTCTTAGAAACGCTCTTGAAAGTAACTTAGATAAATATATACGTATGTCTTTTGCAACATTTACCAACCCCAATTATAACCCTAGTTCAAAAGTATTTGAAGATGCTACAGATTTTATGGTTAACATCATAAGTAAGAACGAAGACTTTTTAGAAGCCGCTGTTAAAGGTGTGCCGGTAACAGAACAGGCAGCAGCAATTAGAGAGTTTGCTAGAAAAAACGTAGACAATATTATTTCAATTGGAAAAAGAGAAGGCACAGATCCTATCAACGCATTAAATACAATAAACAGAGAAATAATTAGAGACGATCAACTTTTTTTAAATACAGGTGAAGAGTTGCCAGCTGTCATTAGAAAACTTCTTGGTCAAGAAACAAATTTAAGATCATCCGTAATGACAACAACAGGTAGTTTGGTATCTCAAACAGCAAACTTAAAAAGTTTTAAAGAATTTGCTCGTCACGGTTTAGAGAATGGTTATTTATTTACTACAAGAGCAGAGGCTCTTGCTGCTGGAGTAACCAATCCTACAACAATAGGTGATCTACCTGGATTAGGACAAATGAAAGAACTTATGACTAGTGATAAGGGCGGTCCAATTGGTTTGTATGCATCCAATGAGTTGAGAAGAACAGTAGAAGGCACGGGTGGTATGCTTGATAACCTTTTACAAAATAGTTTTTACCAATCAGCAATTGCGTACAAAGCAGCAGTACAAACAGGTAAAACAGTTTTTTCTCCTGCTACACAAACACGTAACTTTGGTAGTGCTGGTTTCTTTCCTATGCATGTTGGGCACATTGGTGGTTCTGCTTCTGTAACTGATGCGTTTAAGATAACCCTAGATGATATCTTTGGTGCAGGTAGAACTGTAAACGAAGTTGATCTTATAAAAAGAATCTCTAGAAAAATAGAACTTGGTGTGCTTGATGAGAATATTGTGGCATCAGAGCTTGGTGCTATATTAAAAGATATTAAAGCAGGTAAACTACAATCATTAGGCAAACTTGCAGAACGAGTAGAAAAAACCCCATTCTACAAACAAGCCACACGAGTATATGCAGGTGGTGATAATGTGTGGAAATGGTATGGACATGAATACTACATGTCACAACTTAAAGGTGGTTTTAAAAACGTACAAGACGTTACCAAATTTTTTAATCTTCACGGCATAGAGTTTAATCCAAAAAATATTATGACTGGATCTATGAAAACTTTGGATGAAGGCATAGAAGAAGCTGCAGCTTATTTACTTAGAGAGACTTATCCAACATACAGTAAAGTGCCTGAATTTATTAAAGCTATAAGAAAGCTGCCTATTGGTAACTTTGTATCATTTACATCCGAAATACTTAGAACTGGTTTTGCTACTTCCTCTATAGCCATGAAACATATTGCGTCAAACAATCAAGCCTTAAGAGAAATGGGTTATAGAATGTTAAGTGGTCAAGCAATCACTCTTGGTGGTATGACTGCTGGTGTGTCTGGTCTAGGACATGCACTTACAAACGTAACACCAACACAAGTAGATGTGTACAAAGAATATTTTGCACCTGACTATATGAAGTACAGCTCCTTAATACCAGTATCAAATGTTGAAAATGGAACATTTAAAGTGTTTGATTTTTCTAGATACAATCCGTATGACATTATAGTTGCAAGTGGTAGACAATTGATGAAGGTTGCTGATCGTAACAATTATTCTAAAGAACTTGTTGCTTTACAAGAACAGTACGCTCAACTTGATCCATCAAGTGATGCAGCTAAAGCTCTTAGAAGCAAAATGAAAGAATTAAAAATTAGAATGAAGTTTGGTCCAACACTTGATCCTGATAAAATACAAACAAACACACTTAAAACATATTTAGAAGCAGTTGGTCCTTTGTATGATTCTGTAACCGGAACCTTCTTTGGTATACCAATTGGTGCTGAAGCATTTATAGAAGCGTACACCGGTAAAACAAGACAAGGTTCGTCAATATGGAGTAAGGGAATGACAGACACAGAAATATTTGATAGAGCCATGGGACATTTCTTCAAGACTATTGAACCGGGGCTTATTAGCTCTGGTAGAAAATTATTTCATGCGGCTCGTGGTGATGTGTCTGGTGTTGGACAACCCTTAGAAGTAGTTACAGAAATATTTAAACTAATGGGTGGATCCAATGTAACTATAGATATTCCAGGTAGTTTAGATTTTAAAATATCTAGTTTCCAGCAAGCATTTAGAGAAGCAAAAGTAGGTAAAAAATATTTTGATACTAAAAACTTTAGATCACGTGGACCAGAACAATTAGCCAAAGAATATAACGAACAAAATGAACAATTATTTAGACAACAATATGAGTTTTATAAAGCAGCCATGGCTGCCATAGATTCTGGTTTAATGACTAGAAATCAAATTATGCTGGCCCTTAAAAAAAGAATAGCTCCTGGTTCAGAGGGTATACCTACTAAAGTTATAATGTTAATGAATGGTAGGTTTACACCACTTTCATACGGACGTGAGGGTCTTAAGTCTAGAAAAGATAAAATACTAAGAAACAATAAAGATCTTGATCCAAGAATATTTAATTATCAATACTTCATTCCTTTGGGTATGTTAGAGGCTATAAAAAGTAAATGGAAAGGTGTAACATTTAAAGCTATGGAAAGAGAAGAATTATCACAAACGCCAATTCAAAGAACTGTAGAAACACCAACACAGATAGCTGCAGAACCAGAAGTTGCGCCACTACCTGACACAGGAGCTCCTGTAGTTCAACCAGAAGTTGCAAACGTAGATCAAACAACCGGATTGACAACAACAGAAACTGCACTACTATCTCCGGGAGAACAAGCCATTAGACAAAGACAAAGAGGGGTTGCTTAATGACAGATACAGTAAAAGGCATAGTACCAGAAGATGATAGAGAACATATTATTTCTCTCTACGGTCACATCAAAGGTGTTGAACGTGAGATTGATATTATAAAAACTAACCATCTTAAACATCTAGATGAAAAAATTACACACGTACACGCAGACGTAGAAGCTTTGGGCGGTAAGATAGATAAAATCTATTGGGTTGTTTTATCTACAGTGGGGGCTGTAGCTTTAATTTTTTTAGAAATGGTGATAGGTATAATGTAATGAAACTATCAAATAATTTTTCACTAGCAGAGATGACAAAATCTCAAACTGCAACGCGCAAAGGTATAGATAATAAACCATCAACAGCGCACATAGAAAATCTTATTCACCTAGCGGAGACTGTCCTGCAACCAGTGCGTGAGCACTTTGGTAAACCGGTCGCTATATCCTCAGGCTATCGAAGCCCAGCGTTGTGCGAGGCTATCGGGTCTTCGGCTAAGTCACAACATGCCAAGGGTGAGGCAGCAGACTTCGAGATTCATGGTGTTGACAACAAGGAGCTTGCAACTTGGATTAGTAAAAATACAGATTTCGATCAATTAATTCTGGAGTTTTATAATGAAGGGGATCCAAATTCAGGTTGGGTGCACTGTTCAGTGGTGAAGTCAGGATCGAGAAAACAAATATTAAAAGCGAGCAAAGTAGAAGCGAAGACCAAATACGAAAACATACTTCTTTAGATCCAGTCTTTAATATCTTCTCCCATAATTTCATTAGCTATATTTATTTTACTCCGTAGTGCTTTGACTATGCGTTCATCTATAGTCTTTTCTGCAATTAAGTCTACATAAGTAACACTGCCAGTCTGGCCGATACGATGTGCTCGGTCTTCTGATTGTAGTCTTTTTTCCAAATCATAGTTGTTGGAATAGTATATTACGGTGTTGGCTGCAGTCAGGGTAATTCCGTACCCTCCCGTCTGTGCATTTCCAACAAAATAGCGTGCAGGGCCCTTTTTCTCTTGAAATAGAGCAATTTGCTCCTGGCGGACCCTAGCATCCACCCCACCGTGATATTCCACTGTAGAGGCTTCTCCGTAAGCTTTTTTTAACGAAGCGACTATATTTTTTATGTCTTCAACATAGTTTGCCCAAATAATTACCTTGCCTTCAGTTTCTTCAAGAAGTTGCATCAGTGAGTCAAGTCTATTGTTTTTTAGGTGTGTGATTGTACCATCATCAGCTTTGAAGTGACCACAAGTAACTTGATGCAATCGCATTAGTTGTGTCATTACATTCATAGTTGACATCATCTTGCCATCATCAAGAATAGCAAGAGCCATTTGTTTCATTTGATCGTATATTTTTTTCTGTTCATCAGTTAGTTCTATTAATCTTTTTGTAAAAACTTTTTCCGGTAAATCTAAACAGTCTTCTTTAAGTACACGATAAGAAAATTTTTCTAGTTTTGTTGTAAGTTCACTTAACCTACGATAGCTGCCGACAATTTGCACGCGGCGACCACCAAAGTTTCTTTCTAACATGTGTGCATATCTAGAACGATACGCATAGTATGAATCATAACCTAAATGATAAGGATCTAGGAACTTACATTGACTAAACAAGTCAAGTGGTGACTTGGTAACTGGCGAGCCTGTCAATATTCTACGGTACTTAGCAAGATTCCCTAGTGTTAAAATATTTTTTGTGCGCTTTGCTGTCGGATTCTTGATCGTGGTAGATTCATCAACCCCTATCAAAGCTCTGCCAAGGAATATGTTAAGGAAAGAATGTGCAAAGTCCAGTCCTTTCTTTGTAGAAAATGCTTCTACGTTCATTATCAATATCTTAAGGTCTTCTTTACCGTCAAACAAAGTATCAAGTTCCATTTGTTTTCTCTTAGTAATACTTGCTTCCCATAATACTTTAGTGTGTTCGACGTGGTCCGGTAAATGCACCGGAAACTCTATGGCATCCCAGTTTTTATACACACCTTTTGGTGCTATGATTAGAGCAGCACGGATCGCGCCTCTGTCATAGAGCATAGCTATATTATCAACGAGGACCTTGGATTTACCGGTGCCCATTTCCATAAATAAAGCATATGTATCAGAAGCCCAGGACTTTTCCAAAGCTTCCATTTGATGCTCGTATGGCTTGGTTTTAAACTTATAATGTTTTATCATATTTTCTTTCTTGACATTAATATAATAATCACTATGTTAAATGTCAACCATAAACAGGAGAAAGAAAATGGATAAAGATAAGATAATACAATCGCTATTAAAGTTGCTTCAAAAAAGCAGTAGTGACATCATTAATTTAAATATTCAAGTTGATGACTTGACAGATAAACTTAATGCAGCTAATGCTGAACCAGAGAAAGAAAATAATGAAGAATCAAATATTCGAACTGTACAAACCGAAAAGCCTAACTAATTTTTTAGCGTTTGTAAAAGAAAACCCAGAAGAAAATTTTGTGTATGTGTTACAACATCCACCACAAAATATAAATATTCTATCGGCATCTGATTTTGGATACCTGGTAATTTGTTTACCAGAAAATTCACAAATGATGTTTAGTCCCGCACCTTTTATACATAAGATGCGAAAAAATTTACGTGACTTCAAAGAAACAGATTTTATTTTGTGCACAGGTGATCCTGCAATTATAGGATTGTCTACAGCTATTGTTGCTGAGTACACAGGAATGTTTAATCTGTTAAAGTGGGACAGACAAGAAAGAAGATATTATCCACTATCATTTAATTTAAATAGGAGCACAAATGAGTAATATTACCAATATTGATTTTGAAGAAGACCAACAGGAACTTATAGAAAAGACTGACATACAAACACTAGCCGCTTACTGTCAGGAACTACAATCTTATGAGGATGAGATAGAAGGATTAGAAGAACAAATTAAATTTAAAAAACAAAAAGCAGACAAGATTAGTTCAGAGATAATACCAAACCTACTTGCAGAGCAGGGATTGGCGTCTTTGAAATTAGCTGATGGCAGTTCTGTAGATATTAAAAAATCTTACAACTGCTCAATTAAAAAAGATGAATTGGAATCAGCTTTTGAATGGCTTCGTAATAACGGACTAGGTGACATTATTAAAAATGAGGTTGCCGTACAGTTCGGGAAGGGCGAGGATACCAAGGCAGAGCAATTGCTAGGCCTTGCAGTGCGAGAAGGCTATGAGCCTTCACAGAAGCAGAAGGTCGAGCCTATGACTCTGAAAGCACTCTACCGGGAGCGTATTGAGGCCGGCCTCGATATGCCCTCGGAATTCTTTCACACTTTTGTGAAAGATCAAACCAAGATAGGCCGGAAATAACGAATCATGAAAAAGGAGAAAAGAACCATGAATCAAGTAGCAAAAAGAGAAAAGACAAACATGGCTTTAACAGGCATGTTTGAACAAGACCAAGCTGGTGGTATGGAGGAGATGAAGTCAGGCGATTTTGCCATGCCTTTTCTACGCGTACTAGGACAGCTAAGCCCTGAGATAAACGAAAGGGATGCCAAGTATGTACAAGGTGCTAAGGCAGGTATGATATTTAATACCGCGACTAAGCAGGCATATGATGGTGTAGAGGGAGTCAACGTAATACCATGCGGTTATAAGCGCGAATACGTTGAGTGGAGTGATAGAGGCGAGGGCACAAGTGCTCCCGTAGCTACGCACTCTGTAGGAAGTGGTATCATAGATGATACTACAAGAGGAGCTGACTATAAAGATAGATTACCAAATGGTAACTATTTAGAGAACACAGCTTCTTATTTTGTAATGTTGCCGGATACGCAACAAGCATTGATTACCATGAAATCGACACAATTAAAAGTAAGTCGGTCGTGGAATACAATGATGAATACCATCAAACTTGAAGGTAAAGATGGTTTATTCACACCGGCTGCTTACAGTCACGTGTATAAGTTAAGCACAGTGCAGCAATCAAATGACAAGGGCACTTGGTTTGGTTGGGCCATTGAAAAGGTTGGTCCCGTACAAGATAAAATAACGTATGAGACTGCAAAGAAGTTTGCTATGAGCGTTGGTAATAACCAAGTTCAAGTAAAACATGGTGAAGGTGAGACAAAGTCAAAAGACAACGTACCATTTTAATCATGGTGGAGCCCCTAGATTCCCCCCTCTATGGGGCTCCGTAACTATACTAGAAAGGAAAATAAAAGAAATGAAAAAGATTTGTCCAACATGTTTAGAAACATTTGAAATAACTAAATGGCAAAAAGGTAAAATATATTGCACAGAAGTGTGTAAACCTAAATGGCAAAAGCCAAGCACAGGTAACCCGGTAGGGAGACCTAAAGCAAAGAAATGAAGTTTCAAGAAATATTTGAGGGTAACAACAGTGCCTATGGCATAATGAAACTAACTGGTGAAGTTACTGAAAAAGGTAAAGCTGTTGCCAAAGCTTTAATTAAAAGAGAAAAAGTTACAGATCAATTATGGTCTGATCATATTGAGGGTAAAGAACCTGCTCTTGGTGTTATACCTATTAACGAAAGCAACATGTGTAAATGGGGTTGCATTGATGTTGATATATATAACTTAGATCATTTAACTATCATGCGTAATATAAAAGGCATGGGGTTTCCATTGGTGACCTTTAGGTCAAAATCTGGTGGAGCACATTTATTTTTATTTGCTAAAGATTTTATTCCTGCATCATTAATGCAGTCTAAACTTAAAGCAATGGCGGAGGCGTTAGGTTATTCAGGTAGTGAAATATTTCCAAAACAAACAGAGATATTAGTTGAACGTGGTGACACCGGAAATTTTTTAAACCTACCATATCATGCTGGCACTAGAGGTTTGCGTTATACTTTTACGGCTGGTGGTGAGGCTGCTAGTTTAGAATCATTCTATTCTATTTATGATGAATGGGTGCAGACACGAGAACAAATAGAAGCAATTGTTATAAAGAAGACAGAGGTTGTTGAAGCATTCAAAGATGGTCCTCCTTGTTTAAACAAACTAGCTGAAGAAGGTTTTGGTGAGGGCTCTCGCAATAATGCATTATTTAATTTAGCTATTTACAGACAAAAATCTAATCCCGATGATTGGCAAGACTTATTAGAAGACGATAATTATAAGCACATGAATCCACCTTTAAAGTCTGCAGAGGTACAAAACATTATTAAGTCTATTGGTAAACGTGGCTATGATAAGTATCGTTGTAAAGAACAACCTATCTGTGGTTCTTGCAATGCTGCAAAATGTAGAACCAAAAAGTTTGGTGTAGGTTTTGAAGAAGAACAAATGCCAGAGTTAGGAACTTTGTCAAAAATATGTTCTGACCCATCGCAATATTTTTTAGACGTGGATGGTAAGAGAGTTGATTTAACAAAAGAACAATTACACAATCCTAATTTATTTTCTTTGGAGGTTATGGACAAAGCTGCTGTGGTAGTACCCATACCTAAACCAAAAGATTGGCGTGAAGTATACCTAAAACCTTTACTATTGGGTATGCAAGAAATAGAGCCATTAAAATCTCTTGATCCAAAAGAACATCTGATAAATTTATTACATGAGTTTACAGTCAATAGACCACAAGCAAGAACTAGAGATGATATTTTGAGCAAGTTAGCTTGGACTGATGAAGACCATACTTATTTTAGAATGGATGACTTTTATGCATTTTGCAAAAGAAACAATTGGGAGATGGATAGAATTAAGACAGGAAACTTACTCAAGAGCTTAGATGATATTTTCCAAAAAGAGACAAGACTAAAGGTTAAGGATCAGCAGCCACATCTAGTTAAGATAAAAGCTATGAAAAAAATAACGCCCTCCATTAGTCCCATAAAATATGAGGAAACACCTTTTTAATGAAAACAATTATATTAGGACCACCAGGCACAGGCAAAACAACAACACTACTTAATTTAGTAGAAGAGTTTTTACGCGCCGGCACAGACATAAAAAAGATAGGTTACTTTTCTTTTACTCGTAGAGCTGCATACGAAGCTATCAGCAGAGCAGAAGAAAAATTTATGATAGATAAAGATGAGATACCTTATTTCAGAACACTACATTCTCTTGCATTTAAAATGCTTGGACTTAAAAAAGAGCGGGTAATGAAACCTGAAGACTACAGAGAGTTTGGTTTGAAATGTGGCATACCAATTAAGGTTGCGTCTTACAATGAATCAGATGGTATTTTTAATTCTGACAATGAATATTTAAGATTGATAAATAAAGCAAGGGTTAAAGAAATACCTGTATTGGAGCAATATGATAAGAACGAGCATAATAGATATGTGGACGTGGAAAGAGATTTACTATATCTTTTAGATCAAGAACTTAAGAAATATAAACAAGAGAAAGGACTCGTTGATTATGACGACATGTTGGAAAAATTTATTAGACAAGATGTATCTCCGTCTTTTGACGTATTATTTATTGACGAAGCACAGGACCTCTCACCTTTGCAATGGCGAATGGTCAGGTCTTTATGGGCGAAAGCAAACAAAACCTACATTGCTGGGGATGATGATCAGGCGATATTTAAATGGGCTGGAGCTGATGTTGATACTTTTATCGCACTTAAGGAAGAAGTAGACCATGTTGATACTTTAAATCAATCTTATCGTATACCTGGTGGGCCAATACATGAACTATCACAAAGCATAATTAGAAATGTATCTAATAGATATGAAAAAAATTATTTACCAAGACAAGAGTTGGGTAACTTGGCAAGATACACTGACGTTACTCAAGTTGATATGTCACAAGGACAGTGGTTAGTGTTGTCATCAGCGAATCATTTTCTTGATGACATCAAAGACCTATGTGAGTTGCAAGGTTGGTACTACGCACATAAACATAGAAACTCAATTAAATTAGATTTGTTATTGGCAATACAAACCTGGGAGAAGTGGCGCAAGTTAGAGCATACTTTACCGGTGGCATCAATAAAGAATATTTATTCGTACCTGGGAGATAATGTAACCAAAGGTTATCGCACTGCTAAAACTATGAGCGATGAAGAAATAGGATATGGTATTGAAGAATGCGTCGCGGATCATGGATTACAAACGAAAGAGGTTTGGTACAAAGCGTTTGCAGGGTTAGATGCAGAAACAGAAAACTACATACGTAATATGTTAGCTAATGAAGAAAAAATTTCACAGACACCAAGAATAATATTGTCAACTATACATGCAGCAAAGGGTGGTGAGGCTGATAATGTTTTAGTTTTACCGGATATTACCAAGTCTGCTGCTGATCACGATGATATTAATCCTGATGAATTACATCGTTTGTTTTACGTAGCAGTAACACGAGCAAAGAAATCTTTACATATATTAGAGCCAAGGAGCTATGAAAGGAGTTATGTATTATGAAAACAAGAAATAAAGAAAAAGCAAGAATTCAAAACATTCAATACTTAAACACGGAAAGCGGATTCTTAATAAGCAAATGGGGTGATATCAGTAAAAGAATAAAAAGAATACAACAAAGAAAACAAGGTAAGTTGCAAGATTTAAAAAATGATTTAACAAGAGAAGAATTTTTTGAATTGTGGGAAGAACACAAAGAAAAATATGGTTGGAAATGTTATTACACCGGTAAGCCTTTTATCATAGGTAGAAAACTAGCTATCAAAGGTGCAAAGAAAAGACACTCAGCGCCGCCTGATTTATTATCAGTTGATCGTTTTGATTCTGATGTTGGTTACACAAAAAATAATATTGTTTTTTGTCGTTGGGATTTTAATGACAGAAAAAATAGTGTTAGTGTTGCTGACTGTATGATCATACTAAGAAAGCACTATGAACGAAACAAAAGAGAAGACAGAAGAATGTATTCTACAGGAGGAATGGTATGGTAAATGCATATAAAACACAAGTTGGCGGTAATCATTACAAAAAATATAAGATACAGCCCAGCGAATTCATCAATAAAAACAAGTTGTTATTCGCCGAAGGTTCTGCTATAAAGTATATAGTTAGACATCAAGATAAGGGAGGCAAAGAGAGCCTCGAGAAAGCGAAACATTTTATAGAAATGATAATTGAGAGAGACTACAGTTGAGAACACTACAGCAACCATTATTCACACCTGAAACAGAATGGGTACCACCACAAAGATTACCCGACTTATCTAGTCATACTGAAATAGCTATTGACTTAGAGACACGTGATCCAAATCTAATGACACAAGGATCTGGTGCGATAAGAAGAGATGGAGAAGTAGTCGGCATTGCCGTTGCAGTTGAAGGTTGGTCCGGATACTTTCCGATAGCGCATGAAGGCGGTGGGAACATGGACCGCGCATTAGTCTTAGATTGGTTCGAAGAAGTTTTACATACCGATGCAACAAAAATATTTCACAACGCTATGTATGATGTGTCCTGGATTAGGTCACTAGGTTTTCAAGTACGCGGTGGTATTATTGATACAATGATAGCTGCAAGTTTGATAAACGAAAATAGATTTAGTTACACTCTAGACTCTATTGGTAAAGATTATATTGGCATGCGTAAGAATGAAAAATTATTACAAGAAGCCGCTAAAGATTGGGGCATCAATCCTAAAGCTGAGATGTGGCGCTTACCGGCACCGTTTGTTGGTGAGTAT
>Ga0209337_1000803_pt1 | contig 24990 bp, 31 predicted proteins | sample LinPmetageLP53_FD_184044 | JGI IMG/M metagenome (GOLD analysis project Ga0209337, IMG submission 184044) | Marine viral communities from the Pacific Ocean - LP-53 (SPAdes) (version 2) | ecosystem: Environmental > Aquatic > Marine > Oceanic | place: Pacific Ocean | collected 2010-02-08 | reverse complement strand
TTGTTCATCATTATTTGGTTGTTCATCATCATTTGGTTGTTCATCATTATTTGGTTGTTCATCATTATTTGGTTGTTCATCATCATTTGGTTGTTCATCGTTATCTAACATACCATAATGTTTGAATGTTGATTCAATAACTGTTTTAACATTGCTAACATTTACCGCATTACCAAATTGCTTATATGCGTTTTTGTCACTTGAATCAATTTTATAACTTTCAGGAAATGACTGTAGACGACCACATTCTCGTGGTGTAATATATCTTTTTTCTTTTCCATAAATCGGAATTTGTGATATTGCTACAAGTGTTGGAAAATACTGTGCTTTTTTAACTCTTATACCAGATTGTCTGATTTGAATAAAATAATTAAAAATAGAATCATTTTCTTTAATTTTTCCAACTTGCCATTCTAATTTTCCATAAACTTCACATTTTTGTAAAATTTTTTTATGTTTTTTATACCATTTATCAAATTGCTTTTTATATTTTTTGTATAACGGTTTATTCTTATTTATATACTCTTGTTTCCAATTTGGTAAATTCAAAAATTCTTCATTAGTATAAGTTTTATAAAATTCATGTGCCATTATTGTAGGTGATATTTTTTCATCCTTGTCAAATACTTGAATCATCTCATCCCATATTTCCAAACATTTTAACAAATCATCTTTAATAAAATATTTTTGATCTATATCTTCTTTTTTATCTAAATAATTTTCAAAAATTATTTCTTTATTAGATTCTGGTAAAACTACATCCTTACCATTATAAATATCTTTTCTAACACATACAAAATATATACGCTCTCTCTGTTGTGGAATACCATATTCGTGTGGCGACATCTTAATTAATTGAACATTATAATTCGCAATATCTAATTTATTTTTAATATATTTTAATACCTCTCCATCTCCGACTTTCAATATATGTTTTACATTCTCTAAAAACATAAATTTAGGTTTTTTACAATTGGTTATTTTAATTATCTCATCGAATAATAATCCTCTATCATCGCCAAATGTTGATTTATTACCTGCATTTGAAAATGGTTGACACGGAAATCCACCACATAATATATCAAAATCAACGAGTTTTTTAATATCTATCTTTTTAACATCTGTTTGTGGTTCAATTCCATAATTTAATTTATAATTTTCTCTACACGCCTTATCAATATCGCATGCTAATACACATTCATGACCCAACGATGCGAGTACCTGATGAAAACCACCAATCCCGCAAAATAAATCTATAAATTTAAATGTCTTTTTGTTTTCCAATTCAATTATCTTCTTCTCAATTTCTTCCAAAGTGTTCTTTAACTTTTCTTTTTCTTCTTTTAGAATCTCTAATTGTGTTTTGGATGTGTCTTCTTCAGCAGTGTTCTCTTCAACATTGTCAGGTGGTTCTTCCTGTGTCATTTCCTTTTTCTTTATTTTAATATGTTTCATATGTTCCATATATCGCTCAATTAATTCATTCTTCTTTCCACTTACTTTCAATTTCTCATTTTTTAATAATACCTTTATTTTAGGACATGTTAATTTCTCAATCTTTAATTTCATATTTTCTGTTTTTTCTTTGTGCTTATCACTGACCAGATGGTCTTTGTGATGAGTCGGTTGTTCCGTAGTATAATCGCAAATTTTACATATATGTTTCATCATTACTATATTATAATTTAATATTTTTAAATAAAAATCATTTTTTAACGAATGAATCGTTAATTATATAATAGTAAATAATCAAATTGGATTAATGATATTAGTAATATAATTAATGATATTAGTTATATTATAATTTAAATTATATTATCAATGATATAATGATTACAAAAATATTGAATCACAAATTTACCATTATAATTTTATTATTTGTTTTAATAGTAGGTGTTTGGATTTTTAAGGATAAATTAAATTCAGATAATGAAAAGAAGGTTCATTTTAATGAAAATAATAATAAAATACTTGAGTTTGATAAAAATCAAGTATCTACTAGTTTTATTCAAACAGATAAATTTCAAGGAAAGAAAGATGGTTATGTCTTTAAAGCAGATAATTTAGGACTAGGATATTATATAGACAAATAATTATTAATTATTTGATGATAATCTTAACATATCAATGAAGATATTAATAACATCTAAATAATAATCTAATGCCCCCATAATACAAAACTGCGTTGTATTATCATATTTAAGTAATATTTTATTAGTATCATAAATTATATATAAAATAAATATTACCAAACTAATTATGGCAAACGCCTTCTGATATATTTCATAATTACCAATTAACATAAACACCAATTGGGTTATTATTAGAATGAATAATGCCATAAATAAAACTAAACCTAACCAACCCAAATCATATCCCAAATAAACAACAAATAAACCAAATATAAATAATGATACAAATATCGCGATTGTTGAATAAAATGCGAATTGAATTGTTTCATCGCTGTAATTTGATAGTATAATATGAAGAAAAAAGGCTTCAATGAGACTAAAAAGTATAAAAACCATATACTTCTGAGAATACGACAATGACGAAGTAATCATAATATATAGCAAAACCAATGAAATAATAAATAGTAAGAATATTAATATTCCAAATGAAAACGAACTATTGTACTCAGTTAATATATTATCTGTTATTTTTGTTACATTGAATGCTTTAATGAATCCAATTGTAATTGCGATTTGTGTTAATAGAGTAAAAAATATACAATTTAATAAAGCTTTTTTGTTACGCATTAGTTTAACGAAATTATTCAATTTTGTCATTATAATATTAAATATATAATATTTAATATTAAATATATAATATTTATTAGTGTTATTCAACTTAATAAATCAGAAGTATAATTCCAACTTTTCATATTATTCAGCATCTCATTCATTTTCAATATTTCATTCTGTTGCTCTATTATGATTGTTTTTGCCAAATCTATCATATGTATGTTTTTTGTATGTAACAAAAGTCTGTTCGACATATCAACCGCGACTTGATGATGTGGAATCATATGCTCTAAATATGATTTATTGGTTAGTTTCATATCTTTCATATGTAATTCGTGCGAATTAGGATTAAAAAAATTAGGATCGCAGTAATAATCAGTGGCTCTTGATAATTTTGGATTATAGAAGTGTAATTTTGTTTTATCAGAATAATTTGAAGACTTATTCTTATTTTTTGGGATATTATCATATCTATTAGATGGTAATTTATTCATAACACCTTCCATCATCTGTATTTCATACCCTTGCTGCCATATTATTCCATGGCAAAAACTTCTCATAATCGGATTATCTGTAATTTTTATTAATTTTTTACTCATATCGATGGCAACCTGGTGATGTGGAATCATATGCTCCAGGAATTCATTATCTGTTAAGAAATCTTTACAGGGGTCTTTTCCATCAGAGCGTGTTGCGTTGGTATTTATGAATGGTTCAAATAAACACGCTGACAAGATACTGATAAATAAAATTATTAAAAATGCTATCATATACGACATTATATTATATGGCATTATTAAATACTTATTAAAATTTTTAATAATATTAGATATAAAAAATATGAGTTATATATAACTAAATGCCGAAACATTGGACACAAGATGAAGATAAAATATTAAAAGATAATCATGAATTAGGGAAATTATGGATAGAAATTTCTCTGTTACTACCAAGTCGTAATCCAAAAGCAGTTCAAAGACGATGGTATTATATAAATAGAGAGGTGTGTAAAGAGGAACATAACATTGTATAATTTATGTTATTAATTTATATTATTTATTTATATTATTTATTTAAAAAAATAATTTTACATTTTATATACATATAGTAAAATATAATGCCATTTTGCCAAGCAAAAACTAAAAAAGGTAATAGATGTAAAAGACCAGTTAAAAACACCGATTTATGTAATCAACATAAAGATTCGAAACCGTTTTTTGTAGATTCCGAGGATACAGATGTAGAAGATGATACAGATGGAAATAAAACAGATGTAGAAGATGATACAGATGGAAATAAAACAGATGTAGAAGATGATAGTGAAGAAGATGAAAAATGTATATTTGATAAATTAACAAACCATAATTACACAATAAAGATGGCATCAAAATCAACACAAAAAAAATCTAAAATCCATGAAGAAACAATAATAGACATATTAACAAGTAATAATGAATTTGAACAAATAGAAAAAGTAAAAAAAGGAACTAAAACGGAACTAAAGTTAAATAAAAATATAATCAAATCTGATAATCTAATTAAAGCTGTTAAAGATAAAGAAGATGTTATATCGAATATTAATAACATTCCAATTGGAAAATATATCATTCATGAGATAAATGGCTCACAAAATCATCCAGATATTTTATTATTAAATGTAAAAAAGGAGAGTATATCATTCTTTCCGATTGAATGTAAGTCTGGGAAAGGAAAAATAATGTGGAATGATAATGTGCCAATATCTAATTATTATTTTTATCTATTTACAGATACAAAGATGAATAAAACCATAATATTTCCGGGAGGACATAAGGATGTTATGTCAGATGAAATTAAAAAAAAATTTATAAAATATAAAGAAGTTATTGATAAATTAAGAAATGATAAAGAATTGGAGAATACATCACATAATCCTCAAGGATGGGGATATTTTCCAAGATATAATTATACTCAGAAATCTAATTTTACAAATGTTTCAGAAGAAATTAAAATAGAATGGAAAGATATTTTTATGAAAAAATATACTGAATTTATTGCGTAAATAGATATATCTCTGTATATTTCTATATATTTCTGTATATTTCTATATATTGGCTTTAATTATCTGTTCAATCAGTGGAGGTGGAACCGCATTCCCTATTTGAATAATTTTCTCTTTATTAGTTCCACATATCTCAAAATCGGCCGGAAATCCCTGTATTTGTTTCAATTCATCCGGTAAAATACATCTTAAATAATATCCATTCTTATTCAGTAATGGAACAAATAAACGTGGTTGATGATTATATGTACAAATAATTGTCTTTGATGGATTTCTTATATCAATTATTTCACAGTGAATAGGTGAATCTCTTTTTGCAAATGATAATAGAGTTTTATGAACTTTACCTTTATATTCAGTATTCTTTTCTTTGGCTTTTAATTTCAGATAAGGATGTGGTTTATTTTCATCTTCTTCATTCTCCATATCAGTTAAAATACATTCTTTTGGTATTTTAGTCATATCAAAGTCTTCTTTCTTAATTCTAATCGAACCTTTCATATCAAATTTGATGATATTCTTTAAATTCGGAATTGTTGTAAGTTCTTGAGGAAATTTAACATCTCTTTTAAGATGTTTTTTTATACCAAATATTACTAATCTTTCCCTTTTCTGAGGAATTCCATATTTATCTGTTTTAAATACCTTATATCTGACATTATAATCTAATTTTTCAAATTCATTTACAATAATGTCAATATAATTCTTATTGTCTGATGTCTTTCTTGATAATAATCCTTTCACATTCTCACCAATAATATAATTAGGTTCGATTAATTTAGCAGTTCTCAGAAATTCTCTAAATAAGGTGTTTCTTGGATCATTAATATCCTTTTTACCAGCATTGCTAAATCCCTGACATGGAAAGCCTGCGAAAATCATATCTATCTTCCCTTTATACTCCAGGAGTTCTTTATCAGTTACTTTGATAATACTGTGTTTCACTTCTGAACCAATTGATTTACATGTTTTAAAATTTAAATCATGTGTCTCTCTGAATGTTTTAATAATCTCTGAATAGGCTAGTAATTTAATACCACAATTTGTCATTCCTAGTGAATCACCTCCCATACCTGAGAATAAACTAATTCCTGTTAATTGTTTATCGTTATCAATATTATCAATATTATCGTTATCAATATTGATATTATCGTTATCAATATTATCAATATTATCATTATCAATATTATCAATATTATCGTTATCAATATTATCGTTATTAATATTATCGTTATCAATATTATCGTTATCAATATTATCACTATTCATATTATCATTCTTGTAGATATTATTTGATGAATTTTTACATATATTTTCTATCTTAATATTCATATTTCTTATTTTATCATCTAAAGACTTAATTTTGTTCATTAAAGGTTCTACTGCTTTATCTATTAACTTATTTATATGTCCTTCAACAACACACGGATTCTTTCTATTCATATGTGCTTCATAATTACTCTTTTGCTTAAATTCCTTTCCACATTTATCACAAGTATACTTGTTTTTACTCATTTATAAGTATATTTATATAATATTATTATTTTAAATCATTTTTTAAAACATAAAAAATGAATATTATTTAATATATAGTTAATAATACAACTATAATGACCTACCCAGAAGCAGATATCGAAGAACTTATTGAAGAATTATACGACTTAAGGAAAGAACAATATGATAAGAATGAAGAAATTGAAGAAATGAAAAGTAAAATATTTACATTAAAAGAAGAGAATGAAGAACTGAATGAAACTAATGAAGAACTGAATGAAACTAATGAATTATTGAGAAAAGTTATTGACGATAGTGAAGAACTGAGATTAGAAAATTATCTTAAATTTAAACAATCTTTACAGTCAATGGAATTTAATGACTTGAAAAATAAAAAAGAGATTATAACATTAAAGAAAGAGATTGAAGACTTGAAGGCATCATTGAAAGATATTGAAGATAGCGATACGAAATTTAAAGAACAATTTAAAGAAGATATAAAAGAAGATATATCAACTGTAGCAATTATTAATTATCTCGATAATCAATTTAAAAAAGTTCAGAAAAACAATGATTATGTAAAAATACTTCTAAGTAATGAGAAGAAACATAAAAAATTCTACATTGATTTTACCAAGTCATTGTTATTAAATACCACAGTCGATGTTTTCATGGCACCCCGTAGACACCACAATATAAACGGTTTTTGTTATACTGAATTTGAAATAAATACTCGTTTTATTAACTTAGATTTTATTCATTATCAAGAGCGAATAAAAGCAATACTTAAAGATATTAATAAAGAATTGGCTAGATTATATGGGGACGAAGAAGTAAGATTACTTTATATAGAATCTAATGAATTTTCAATTAGATGTAAGTTTCATATTTAAGATATTTTTACTCATTTTTACTCATTTTTACTCATTTTTACTCATTTTTACGTATATAATATTATTATTTTGGTAATTTTATAATAATTTATTTTTTAATAAATTGAAAAAAATGATTTTTCAATTTATATGTGTATTAAGAAACCATATATGAAAGGATCTAATGAATATATAGATTTGATTAATCAAAAATTAAAAGAGTTAGAAGACATAGATAAATGGCATACGAAAGTTGTAAATACAGAACATAATGATATTATTAATGATTTTAGTTTAGGCTTATTTAAACTTGAAACGATATCATTTTTTAAAGAATGTTTTAATAATGAAAAATGTAAATGTGGGTCAAAACCCAAAGAAATATTTTATGGAATTGATAAAACTCGAGATATTCTAATTAAAGACGCCTTAAAGAAATCTTACTCAGATATTACAGATGAAACTACCTTAAAAAAAATTTTAATTGCCTATTTTGAAGAACATAAGACATGTGAAATAACATTTCAATGTAGGAAGTGTTATTTAAAGAAAAAATCTAAGATAGATAAAGAATTTATTCTTAATAATAATGTATATATTAAACAGAAAGTTCCGGGAGATGGACATTGTTTCTTTCATGCGATTGGTCTCTTTCTTCATTTAGAAGTAGAATATTTAAGACATAGAGTATCTGATTATATGTTAGAACATAAGGATGATTTTATCAACTGTTATGAATCAGATGAACATGATGATGATACTTATGAGAAATTTGTTGATAATATTAGAAATACAGATGAATGGGCTGATCAATTAGTTATTCAAGCCACACAGAAAACATTAAATCGTCCAATTGAGGTCTATCAAGAAGATGATAACAAGCTTAATTATACACCCAATGTTACAATTGAAAGTGATAATCCTCCTGTTTTAGTGCTATTTAATGGAAGAAATCATTATGATGCATTAATTCAAAAAGAACCATCTAGAGATCATTCAGACAATGATTTGATTGAGGACTTAAATGAATTCACAATAGATAATATGAATCAAATGACTGTTCCAGAAATAAAAGTGTTATTGAAAGATAAAAATGTTAATTATAAATCAAAGGATAAGAAGTCTATTTTGATTCAAAAATGTTTGAATCATATGAAAGAAGAAAATAAGAAGAAAAAAAGTGGAAAAGACACGAAATCGATTCTAATCGAGAAACTTTCAGAATAAATATCTTTGAAATAATTCTTTACGATTAACTTTCTAAAAATAATTATTTAAAACATTAATAATTTTTAATAATATATGTCAAAACATTATCTTTTTCCATATTTAAAGTGCAGAGAACTATATACATTTAATTATTTAAATACCTCAAATTTCATATCTAAATACACTAAATTAATTGAAGATAATGAAATGCTTCAAATAATAAATAAACAACTTAATGAAAACAATAAGGAACTTAATGAAAACAATAAGGAACTTAATGAGAACAATAAACAACTTAATAAAACAAATAAAAATCTAGATGAGAGAATTAAAGAATTAGAAAATCAATTAAGTGAATTAACATATTTATAGTAATTATAATATGAAAAACTATCTTTTTTTATTATTATTTACAATAATTCAATATACTTGGGATCGTTTAACAAGTTATTGTCATACAAATACAGGTGAAATATTACTATTTGTCCATCATTTAATATCCGCTTATATATATGTAGGTGGATTCTTATTTAATCCATTGTATCATTTAATATTTGTAAGTATTGTGTTAATTCATTGGGTTACAAATAATAATAAATGTTTTGTTACACAAATCACAAATGAATACTGTGGATATAAAGAAGATAAAAAATTTAAAGATGTTATTCAAATATTTAAAATTTATAAAATTCACAAAGATATCCATTGGTATTTATTAATAGGTATAATTGTTTATGATATTATCAAAATATATTATAAATAATGTTTGCTGAATATAATTATGATTTTTTTCCCATTATAAAAGTAAAATTAAATAATGCTGATAATGATAATGATTTTGATAATTTCCTCCAAAGTTGGTTAAATTTATATATTCAACAAAAAGATTTTACATTTATTTTTGATACAACAAATGTATCAGATGTTCCTTTTAAATATTCAATTCGTATGGCTGATTTCATACGAAGATTAAAGAAAGATAATTCATATCATTATTTACAAAAAAGTATTATAATTGTAAATAATGTATTTGTTAAAAGAATGTTAAATATTATATTTAAGATTCAATCCCCTGTAGCGCCAGTTTATATTCTTGATGATGAAAAACAAGAATATATTAATTCAATATTAAATAATGAAAACATTCAGGGGATTACTTGTATTATGCCAGGTAAGTCATATATACCATTCTTATAAATATTTAAAATTAAATATTTATAAATTGAAAATACGTAAATTTTTTAATATTTTTAATATTAAAAATATTATATGAAATTATTATATTTCTTATTAATATTTTTTATTATACTATTTTCATTTCAATATAATTTATATTTGTATATATTTTTATTAAATAAGTTTGTTAATAATAAATATACAGAGAAATTATTACATAAATATGAAAATTATCAAATATCACAAAACATAAAACATAAAATAGAACCACTTAAAATACCCACTATTACTAATAATGAATTATCAAATGAGTTGTTTGTAAAACTATCCAATAATTTTAGAAATCCTGTATTAATAAAAGGATTTCTAAAAGATACAAAAGCAGTTAAAAAATGGGATGAAGATTATTTAAAAAATATAATTCAAGATTTTGAAATAAATATTTTAAATAATGATAAATTAACAATAGATAATTACAAGTTCAATCAATTTATAGATAATATGAAGAATGATAATATATATATTAATAATAATCATACTATATTATCTAATTTTCCTGTATTATTTAATGATATCAAAACAAAATTTAATTTATTAATTGATACATTAGATACTAATTTAAGAAATATTCATATTGCGAATCTATTTATTGGATATAATAAAAAAGATAATTTAACTGGTAGTAATATGCATTGTGGTGGAAGCGGTAATTTTTTCTGTATGATAAAAGGAACTAAAAGATGGACATTAATTGATCCCAAATATAGTTGTATATTAAAAGGAAGAGTAGCCAACTCAGGAATACATGCCCAAACGTTATTTGATATGCCTGATACTAAATTATCAACATATCCAGAAATATTGGAATATTTGCCAAGATATGATATTGTATTAGAACCTGGTGATATTTTATGGAATGCACCTTGGTGGTGGCATAGAATAGAAAATGGTGATGGATTTAATGTTGGATTAGCAATAAGAAATAATAAAGTTACAAAATTAAATCTTCAAAACAATTTGACATATACTTTATCTGGATATACTTATTTATTTTATAATAGTTTATTAATTGGATTATATGAAAAAATAATGTTAAAAAAAGATAAGCACTTTACAAGGACGGATGAAAACAATAAAAGTAATGTTTTATATCAAATAGCACAATTAATAAAAAAATATCCTAAATCCATTCAGTTAAATGATATTATAAATATACATCCAAAGAATAAATGATTATATTATAAACGAATAGATGAGCCATAAATATTAATAAGTATTGTATATGTGCTCTTTGAGTATAAATTTTAAAATTATACACTTGTTCCCACTCAATTGTAACTTTTAAACATATAAATAATGCGGATAATATACTTATTATGAAATACGCCTTTTTTAATTTAATATTATACATTAAATGAATATACTTTGCAAATAAAGACGCAAATCCTAATCCTATTGGTGCTAAAATAGAATATGTATGATAATCAAATATAACCGACTTCTCATATTTAATAAAATATGTTACACCTATAAAAAATATTATAAAAGATAATATTGAAGATCCTATAATAAATGATTTTAGTAATTCCCTAAACATATATAATATAATATAATATATATGTTTCTTGGAAAATTCATGTCTAAAAATCATAATATAGTTTCTAAAACAGTATATATTTCATTATTATTTCAAATTATAACTACATTAATATCTATACAAGGTATCACCTATAAATTAAAATCAAAAGATAATGTATTAACTGACATATTAATTTTAGAAACAATCGTTCAAATAGTAGAAGGTTTTTTTTATATATGGGTAATATTTGCTCTTTCGAATCTTAGTGTTATGTCTTCTCGAAGATATTATGACTGGTTTATAACAACTCCGATTATGTTATTTACTACAATCATATTTATGGAATATAAAAAACATCCAGACAGAATAATAACTTTTAAAAAGTTTATAAATGAAAATAAAAAGAATATTATTTTATTATTTTTTAGTAATTTTTTTATGTTAGTATTCGGATTACTTAATGAGACAAAAATGCTTTCTAAAATTATAGCTATTCCACTTGGAACATTATTCTTCTTATATGGATTTTATATAATTTATGAAAGATATGCTAAATATACAGAATTAGGAAAAAAACTATTTTTATTTTTATTTATTATATGGGGATTATATGGCATATCAGCCTGTTTTAATGATACATATAAAAATACAATGTATAATTGCTTAGATATTATTTCAAAAAACTTTTATGGGCTTTATATTTATTATTATATTCGAAATTTATAATCATTGTGAGCAATATGAATTATTTTTATAATAGTTTATTTGTATCATATATTTTTCATATTTATCAGGATATTTTTTTTTATAGAATTTAAATAAATTATCATCTTTTTTATAATCATCACATGATTTAAGATCTTGTATAACAAAATCTAATAATTTATCATTATAATAATTCATTTTCAAAAATATTCTTAATTTCTGTTCATCTTTATATAAATTATTAAAATCTTTTATTTCTTTTAATTCAGTTTTTATTTCTTTTAATTCAGTTGTAATATCTTTCATTAAAAATTATAATATTATTATTTTATAATATTATAATTTTATATCATTTTTATTATTAACAATATATTGCTAATACTGAATCAATCTTTTCTTTATGTATCTTTAATTTATCGATAACTTGTGATATTTCACTTGAGAATTCATTTAATTCATTAAATGAATACTGATAAAATGATTTATCATTAATATTAATTGTTACATAATCTGTTTTATAAATCTTTGTTCGTTTTATATTATTTTGTTCATAATATGGATTCTCATAACATAAATTTTCGCGTACTCTTTTAGACATATATAATTTTATTATATATATCGAAATATCTTTAACCAATAATAAAATTAATTCTTTTGAAATATGTATATATTATTAAATAAAATTATTATATAATAATAATATGAAAGATGATATGAAAGATGATATGAAAGATGATATGAAAGATGATAATAATATGAAAGATCATATGAACAATGATATGAAAGATAATATTAGAAAGTATGGCACTTTTTTTGATTCAAAAAAAGAAATGATTCAATTATATATATTATTTATATTCTTTGGTATTCATGAAGATATTATAAAAGAACTCCCAAATATAAGACACACATCCTAATTAATACTTATTTTAAAAATTTAATTAATAATAGTTTTAACTAAAAAATCCTACTCTCTTTGGTTGGGTCGTGATTTTTTTATGAATTTCTTGAACCATTTTCATCATTTCATCCATTTTTAGTTCTAATTCAAATGTTTTACGATATAATGCTTCATATTTCTTATCATTCGTCATATTTCTTTGAGATTCCAATTCAATGGATACTTCGTTATCAACATAATAATCCTTTTCAAATTTAGAATAGTTATTTAAATCCTCAAAAATACCTTCGATTTTATTATTATTTTTAACAAAAGAATCCAAATCAAAATCATTAAAATCAATTTCATCTACTTCATCAAATGAAAAAGTTTTCTCATAAAATGTCTTTTGATAATAATTCTTGATTATTAATAATCCATCTCCAATCGGATTATTTTGATCAATATTTTTTACACTTAATGTAATATGACCACCTTTATTATAAAACACTCCAGAACCATCAAACATTTCATTTTCAATCTCTCCTTCATAATATAATTGCTTATTTGATTTATCATAATACACTTTCGCATTACCATTCGCTGAATATCTACCACTCTCTTCATCTAAAATAAATTCACCTTCCATCTTAAAATTACCAGACGAATAATATAATACACCCTTCACTTTGCTAAAATCTTTTATTTTTTGAATCAGTGATTTATAGGCGCTTTCACTTTGTTCATCAAATCGAATATAAATTTTATAACTTTTATTATCATAATAATTTAATTCAATTTGAGTAAGATTTTCATCATATTTAAAATTTATAATATGATTTTTTGTAATATGTAATTCTTCATCATCCTTTTTTTTAATTAAAATTTTAATATTATTAATTATAATTTCAGCATTATTTGTAATGTCATTAACACTTTCTTTACTTACTGTAGCGATATATTTTGAGATATCTTCCATTATTGATATAAAATATTATAAATTCTTTAAATACTATATTATTCATTTTGAAAAACTTCTTTACATATATCAGTTATTTTTGTTTTTCTTGCAAAAATAACTTTTAATTTAGTATTTTTGATAATAGTTAATATGGTCTTTAAAGCTTCTGCAGCTATTTTAGCTAATATCTCATTTTCAACACCTTCAATCTTTATAAAATCACCCGGCATTACTGCGATTAATGTAGGATTAGATAATACTGAATTTTTATATGTATCTATAGTAGCTGCTATTGCTAATTTCCAATAGCTCTCCATATCAGTTTTATATTGATTTAATACTTCTGATTTATCTAAATCGGTTGTTTTAAATTTTTTCATATTAGGAGAAGCAATGCTTAAAACTATTCTTTTTTGAGGATGTTCTAATTCTTTAAAATTATTTCCTTCTTTAATATATTTAAATGTATTTTCAGAAACTAAACATTTTTGAACATTTCCATAAGTATTCTTACCAGATTGACCTAAAAACATTAATTTTTTTCTTTGATCATATCCATCTGGAAATTTAATATCAATAAATTTCAATATGCTTGTTATTAAATCAGATTGACGACATAAATTCTCTTCCATAGCATTATGAGGATGATCACTATATACACCTCCTCCTGCATATTTTTGATTAGCTGGATTTAAAATAATTCCACCTTTTAATAATGAAGTTATAATTGAATCACCATGTTCATCATCTGATACCTCAACAGAGTTTTTTATATCAAAAACATTACTATCACTTTTAACTAATTTTATTTTATCTAAAAAATATACATTTACTAAATAGTTTTTTAAATCTTGTCGTATAGAACTAATTTGCTTATATTTTTTATCTACTCTATTCTTAAATCTTTCTGTAAGAGGAATAGGTTGTAATTTAGGATTTGACGTTGCAAATGCTTCTTTAAAATCAACATTTAATTTTTTATATTTAATTTCTTCCAGTGATTCATATGCTGAAGATAAACATTTTGTTGTATCAGAAGATTGTTTAGGCTGCTGATTCTTTAATATATTTTCGTTATCATTTAAATGTTCTGGTATTAGATATGTATTCGGTAATATAGATATATCTGTATCTTCTTCAGCTTCTTCACCAACATCATCTATTGTCTCCATTTGTTTAGGTGTTAAATATTCTAATTTTACAGGATAATTTACACATAAATATTTACTATCATATATTTTATTTATAATATAAATATTGTTATATTTATTATCACGGTTGTTTCTAATTTTTTCTTGTAATACCTTCACATCTTGAAAATAGGAAGGTATAGGTATGTTCTCTTTTGTTTTTTCATAATTTAATTCTAAATAAGATATATCTTTTGTAATTTCTTTTAATATTGTAAATTTCAAAGCTCCCGACACAGCTCCTCCATCTTCTGAAAGATATAATTTTCCAAAATCTTTATTATTAAAATTATTAATTGATAATTGACCTTTTAAATCATTTCTAGTAATTTCATTGGGTTCATTCTCAATTGATATTTTATAATCTGCTAGAAAATTTTCCACAATTTCATTAGACTCTATTATTTTAAAATTATTATCACTTTGAATAAGTGGATTTATAATGTCTTTTAAGGCGATATCTAAACGAACTGGATAAAAAATACATTTGCATTCTGAAGGATTTTCTGACTTATATTTATCTTTTAAAATATAAATATTTGATAATTGACTTATATGTTCTCTAAATAATGTTTGTAATTTTTGTATATGTTCTGAAAAATTATCTGAAATATAATTATTGTTTTTATCAAATATATGCATAGTTAAATAAGTAAAAGGAAGAATACCAGTATTTTCTTTATATGTAAAATATATTCGACACTCACCTCCAAATTGCTTAGTTATCTCATTTCCTCCTCCACCTTCTAAATGAGATAAACTTTTTGAAACACCCTCATTATAAATACTTATTAAATTTTTAAAACTTTCTTTAGTAATATGTCCATCTGTTAATATTTGTTTTAATATCTTAACTTCGGCTTCTACGTTATTTATCATTGAACTAAGAGTTTGTGTTTTATCCCCTGGAAGATTTTTTAATACTAATATTTTATGATCTAAGCGATTTATTAAATTATCTTTTTCTAATATTGGTAAATCAATAGATGAATTTGGGGGTTCTTGTGTATCAATTTTATTTAGTATTTCTTGACATTTTTCTAACAATTTATTTTTATTTCCACAAACAAATATTATTAAATCATTATCAATCGCCTGCAATATTCTTATCTTAATATCACCAATAGCTACTAAGGCATCTGTTGATTCGCCTGAAACTCCTCTTGTGTTTAATATTTTGAAACACTTATTAATATCAAATGATTCTTCACCTTCTGGTGGATTAAAATCAAGTAATACATTATGTCCTTCACCACTAGTTTGTTTAAATAGACCAGATGTTAAACTACCTGGATTTATAATTTCTACTTGTCCTATTTTATCTACTTCAATTGTCTCTCTAAAACGGAATCCCAATAATAAACATTTTCCTATATCTTTAATTGTCGAATTACGTTCATCATTGCCAAATAATTTTTTGAAGTGCTCCTGTCCATATTTAATATTTTTTTTAATTTTATCTGTCTCTGATAACATTAAAGCCTCTATAACCACTATTTCTTTTGATGTAACTCTATTATCATTATCTTTCATAAGGTCCTCTAATTGTGCTTTTAGATTTTTAAAATCTATATGGTCCAAATTAATTGGAGCATCTCCTTCTGATTCAATCTGAGCATCTCCTTCTGATTCAATCTGAGCTTCTCCTTCTGATTCAATCTGAGCATCTCCTTCTGATTCAATCTGAGCATCTCCTTCTGATTCAATCTGAGCTTCTCCTTCTGATTTAATTTGAAAACTATGTGATATAAATTTATCATCTTCCGGTTTATGAAAAACTACTAAATAATCATCTAATTTTTCAGATTCCGATTTTTTTTTATATATATCTAAACTTTTTGGAAGATGAACATAATTATTTTCTTTTATTAAATCTGCGGTGGAAGATGTGTCTTCATATACATCTTTATCAAAACTCTTAGAAATCTCTGTTGTATTCTCATTGGCTTCTCCACCACCTGTTAATTCAAGTAATATTTCTAAGAGTTTTTCTTTCTCAAGTTGTGAGAATGCTTGTACTATATTATATTTAAAATTATGCGTTTTAAATAACTGACCATTTTCATTATTAGAAAATTTAGTTTCATCAAAACCTTCCGCGCTTAATGAATACTTATCATTTATATTTTTTAACTCATTCAAATCTTTACTTATAAGAGCATCACCAATATCAGAAATTATTTTAATTTTATCATCTGATAGAGATGAATTTGTAGAACAGTAAAATTCTATTTTTCTTGTCTTACTACCATCTTCAGAATCAGAATCAGAATCAGAATCAGAATCAGAATCAGGTTCACTTAGCTGCGTTAGACATTTAAATGGTCCGAAATTTTTAACTATGCCAAAATCGTGAAGATCAGTATTATCAAACAATATTAGATTGATATCTTTTTTTCTAATTAATATTTCTCTTATATCTTCATTCAAAAATCTCGCAAATAATCCTGTAAAAATATTACTATCTGTTTGTGTTAACCATATCTGAATAGTTTTATAATAATTTTTAATATCTCCAATTTCTTCGTTTGAGGTATATGTAACTTTTTGCGCATTTGGAATTATCAGAGCATTCATCGCTTCTTGTTTCTCTTCTTCAGTAGTAAATATGCCTGCAAGAGTAAAATTATTAAGTGTCTCATTACTTAATTCAGGTGTTGATTCTGAACCTAAGTCAAGTAGACCTACTTCTTCTAATACATCATTAATATATACAACACATTTTAATTTTGAAATATCATCTCTTTTAATATGTGAACCACCTCCTGATTGATTGAATTTACTTTGTTCTGATAATATTTGTTTTCCTAATTTACTGGTAGATTTTACCATCCGACCAGTATGTGGATTTCTTAATACTTTAACATTCTTATCTATTTTACGTATTTTATTATTAGATAATTTAATTTTATCCATTTTTATAGTATATTATTACATATTATTTATGCTTTTAATACTAATTTCCAACTGAAAATTAGTTTATTGATTTAATCCATTCTTTATCTTTATCATCTGTAAAACCATATTTAGATATTATAATATTAGTGTCAAAATTATCTTCTTTTAATAAATCTTTTTGAATTATTTTTTTTAAAGATACTACTTCAATATTAGAAAGTTTAGAAATATTATCTAAACTTTTTTTTTCTTTAAGATATTTAATAATCACAGAAATATCAATATTATTTGGTTTTGAATCTAATATATAACCAGTTTTTGAACGAAATTTAAGATTAATATCATTTTCAAAAACAACCAAACTATCTAAATGTTGCTTTAACTTCAATTGAAATGAACCTTCAATACCATCCTTTTGTTTTTCAATTTGAACTAAAATTGTATCATTCATATTATCAACTTGAATAGCTGTATCAACCGTTCCTAATAAATAAGATGATCCCCTCATTCCTCTTGTACTATTCTTTCCAGAATGATGGACAAACATAATACTTGTATTGAAATATTTTTTGATTATATCGAAATTATATAAAAACTGCCCCATATCTTTACTAGAATTTTCATCATAACCAACTGATGCCTTTGACAATGTATCTATAATTATCATTGAAATTGGTAAATTATATTCTTCTTTAATTTGCTCTATTGTTGAAATCATTTTATTAATGTTTTCTGGCTCTACAAAAGAAACTGCTTCAATGGGTAATAAAACAAATGGCGCATCTAATGGCAAATTATTATAATTATGCCATGCTTTAATTCTATTAGCTATACCATGAATTCCTTCGCCAATACAATAAATTATAATTCCTTTTTTAACTATACTCTGTTTTTTCCAGGCTTTATTATGAGCAATATGTAACGAAATATCAAGGGCAATAAATGTTTTGCCACACCCAGAAGGACCATATAAAATAATTAGACTTTCATTTGGAATTATATCTTCTATTAACCATTGTGTGTCACTAATTTCATTTAAATTTTGTAATGAGAATGTTTGAAATACCATAATGTTTTATATAATATATTGATTATTTTATATAAATAATCAATTTTTATTTATATAAATAAGTTTTATAAATATAATTAATTTATTTATTAAATTAATATGTCATTTGAAAATGATTTTGTAAAATTAACTTTTAATAAAGAAACATTGCGTGTTCATGTTTTAATTAAAAAAGAATTACCAAATAATAATGAAGAATTTGAGGATTTTTTAACTTATTTTGATAATTTTTATCAAGCGTGTGATAAAATAAATCAAAAAATTATTCTTTTTTATGACCTAAGAGAATTAGGAATGCTAAAATATGAACAATATAATAAATGGACAGAATTATTTAAGAAAAACGAACAAATAAGTATTAAATATTTAATTTGTTCATCTATACTTTGTAGTAGTTCAATAATTACTAATGTAATTAATACTTTACTTTTGTTTTATAAGAACACTAAACCTGTAAAAATTTTTACATCTGAAGAAGATGCTATTGATTTTATTAATGAACAATTAAAATAGATTCATATATTATTTATATTTTAAAATAATATAACAATGACTAATATACTATCAAGTATATATTATCCATTCAAAAATGTAGAAATAAATGACTTAATATTTTCTAAAATATATTGTGAATATAATAACACTGATGACACTGATGACACTGATGACACTGATGACACTGATGACAATTGGGATAAAATTGTAATAGATGATAATATTATCATTTGTGATAAAACTGAGTTTTTAAAAAAAATATCTGATAAAGTTAAAAAATTTAAAGAAATTGAACAACCTTTTTTATTTACAAAATATTTTAAATTAACTAGTTCAAACATGAAATTAGAGATAAATAAAGATTTAATTTTAGAAAGTAGTTGTGGTAAATTTTATATATTAAAAAAATTATCAGAGTCATCTTCAAATACACAGAATGTATTAAATGAAATATTGAACTATCTACGTGATAAAGATAATGAATTTAAAAAATGTCCATGTAGTAGTGGTAGTGATAGTGTAAGTGCTTCTAAGGACCATTTTTCATCACATTAAGATTATTTTAAATTCTTCAATATATATGTTCCTAAATTAAGATACCATTTTATTAATGAATTATGATTTAAGACTTTTATTTTATTGATTTTCATACCTTCTTGATAAGCTATTCTAAATGATTGTATTGGAAATATAATTCTTAGTGATTCAAAGAAATTTTTGTATTCATTTATAGGAAAATTTCTTTGTGTATTAAAAGTTAAAATATCAATTGCTTTAATTATTTTATCTAATCTTATTTGATCATATATTATATTTGTTTCTTCTCTAGTAATATTGTTTTTTTTTAATCTTTTATTAACATTATTATGTTTTGATATTCCCCAATTTATTATATCTTCTTTTGTTTTACATTCATAAATATCTTTATTCTTCATTATATTAATAAAATGATTACGACAAATTGGACAAGGTATTATTCTTCTTAATGATTCATAAAATTGAAAATATGAATGTTTATATTTTGTGAAATATTCATCATCATCAATCGCATAAGTTATTGAATGAATTAAATACCATATTGAAGGTCCCCAGTGTTCTGGTTTCATATATAAGTTATATATTTAATATTATATTTAAAATTATATTGTAATTAAAATAATTAATAATGATATATGGATAAATGTAAAAGTTGCTACCCAAGTTGCCCCAATAATGCTTGTCAATCAAAAATAGTCACATTACCGTGTGATCCTAATTCAAAAGAATTATGGTTTAAGTATAATATGCCTAAAGATTTAGATCCTGTATTATCTAATATATATAATGGATGTTGGATGTGTAATTATGAACCAGCACAAACTGTTAATAATAATCTGTGCCAACGCACCTTCTTAGACTTTGGAGGATTTCAACCTTATAATTTAGGTTATCAAGTTGATATTGATTCAGTTGTTAAAAATATTAATAATTGTGTTAAACAACTATGAGATGTGTTTAATAAATGTGAGATGTGTTTAACAAATGTGTTTAATAAATGTGAGATGTGTTTAATAAATGTGTTTAATAAATGTGTTTAACAAATGTGATATGGTGCTTAACAAATGTGATATGGTGCTTATATATTTTAAACATTGCTATATATTATAATATGATTCTATATACAATCACCCCTGTATTAGGAGCTTTAAGAAACTATGTTAAATATAAAGATTTTAAGTATCTTATATTTATAAAAACACCTATTAGTTATTTTTTTATACATAAACTATTGATGTTAATTAAATGTAATAATATTATATTGTATACTTTAATTTTAGAAAGATGGTTTTTCTTATTTTATAAAACATGTATTTCTATTAAAAATGATGATTATAATATAAAAAGAGACAAATATATTAGAAAATATAACTTAATCTACAAATAATTATGAAACATAACTTATCTTTGGATATTAATTAATATAATATGCAATTAATATGCAATTAATATAATATTATATGCAATTAATATAATATTATATGTAATTAATAAGTATATGGAAAGGATAAGTGATACTAAATATTTATATAAACTTTCATCCTTATTAAAGAAACATTATACTAAACCCAATATTAAATTCAAAACTTCAAAAGAGACATTTAATATAGAATCTAAATTTATTTCGCCTAACATTATGACTTCAATATCTGAATATAATAAAGTATATGAGTGTGATTTACCAGATATAAGATGTATTATATTTACTAAAAAATTAACACCTAAGTTAAAGTCTGATATTCAATTAATAATAAATAGGTTTTGTACTATGTTAAAATTCTTAAAATATCATAAAATATCTTTTAATACTGATAAATTTACATTTATTTATATTTCAACAGATCATAAAAAAATATTTCCAAATCAAAATAAAATATTAGGTTCAAATGAAGTTAATTCGGGGATGTCATATATTTATAAAAATAAAATATATATTTGGAGAGAAGAAGAATTCCTAAAAGTATTTCTACATGAATTATTTCATTGCTTAGGATTTGATAGATTCCTAATTGAGGATAAATGTGAACTCAAAAAATATTTCAATATTAATAACCACCTAGCTTGTAATGAAGGTTATAATGAATTATGTGCTATAATATATCATTGTTGTTTTTTAAGTATCGAAAATAATAAATATAATGTTGTTGATTTAATTGAAAAAAATAGAGTATTTACATTATATCAAATAAAACAAATACTTCAATATTATAATTTAAGAACTCTAAATAATACTGATTTATTTCAGCAGAATACTGGAATATTTTCATATTTTATTTTAAAGGGATTCTATTTATTTCATATGAATGAATTAATTGAATTAACTAAAATAGATACTTTTTATTTTTTTCCAATTAATCATTTTAAAAGATTTAAATTTTATGAAAAGGCCTGTTTAAATAATAAAAGTTTTTACAAAGTGATTAATAAACTGATAGAAACGTTTAAATATAAATCAAATAATACATTACGTATGACAATAAATTAAAAATTGAATATTATTTAAATATTATAATTCTTATACTATTATAATATGGGAATTAAAGACCTAAAATTATTAATTAAAAAAAACTGCCCACAAAGCATTACACATATTAATTATAATGATTTAAGAAACAAAACAATCGCCATTGATACAAGTATTTATTTATATAAATTTAAATATGGTAATAATAATTTTTTATTAAATTTTATTAAGCAAATTTTTAAATTTAAAGAATTTGATATTATACCTATTTATATTTTTGATGGTAAACCACCACTTGAAAAGAGGGATGTAATTGATAATAGAAAGGAATTAAAACGAAAAAAATATGAAAGAAAGGAAGAAATAGAGCAAAAGCTTGAAGAATATAAAAATATAATTAAAGACACAAATGATAAAGTCAGTTTATATGAAGAAAATACTAAAATACTTGAAGATGAACTTAAGAAGTTGAAATTAAGTATAATATCAATTAATAAAGATGATATTAGCAATTTGAAAGAATTGTTTGAATTACTTAATGTTAAGTTTATAGAGGCGGATACTGAAGCTGAAATTGTATGTTCTAGATTGTGTAAAAATAAATTAGTATACGCCTGTTTATCAGATGATACAGATATATTACCGAATGGTTCAACTATATTTTTAACAGGATATAATTTAAAAAAAAATTATTTAATAAAATATGATTATTTTGAAATATTAAAAGATTTGAAATTAACACAGAGTGAATTTGTTGATTTATGTATATTATGTGGATGTGATTATACAATTAAAATTAATAAAATTGGTTATATAACTGCTTATAAACTCATTTTACAGTATAAAACAATTGAGAATATAATTGAAAATATTAAAGATATAGAAAAATATAATATAACTGATAAATTTATGGAATCATTCAAGTTTCAAGATTGTAGAAATATATTTTTAAATAATGAATATGATATTCCTACATTAAATTTAGAAAATCAAGAATATGATGTTGATAAGTTTAAGGAGTTTATTACAAAGTATAAGATAAATTACTCTATATAAAATTAATAAAAATGAAAATAGTTATTATTTGTAATATTTGTATATTTTTAATATATTTATGTTCTTCAATCATTTTATCATATCCCAATGTGCTTTGTGTAATTAAACTCAAATAAAAACACTCATATAATGAATCAAATTGGGTTTTAATATTTTTATTTAATAGGTAAAGACTAACTAAATAATAAATTATTGCAAATATTATTATTGCTATCATCTGAGTATATAATATTTGCCGTATATGAAAATGTTTTTTATCTAACATTCTTTTAATTAAATTAAATTTTATCATATAAAATATGATAACATTTAATTATAATTACTTATTACTTAATAATTAATAATTATAATTACTTATTACTTAATAATTAATAATTTAATTACTTATTACTTAATAATTAATAATTTAATTACTTATTACTTAATAATTAATAATTTAATTACTTTTAAAAAATAACTTTAATAATTCTTTGAGGTTATTATTTGTAATTCTCGTTCTTCATAAGGTGATAAACATGTTATGTCTTTAAATTTTGCCAATTTATTAATAATTTGTATATCATTATTATATAATATTTTTTGCTTCTTAGATATAAAATAATAATTACATTTTTTATTATTGTTTACTAATTTACATGTTAATGTTGCATTATATACTTTACCATTACATTTGGGACATATCTTTTTCTTTTCATATCTTTGATTATATTTATCCATTCTGTTAATTATTATTTATAAAAAATGTATTATAAAAATCATTTTTTATAAAATCATTTTTATATATAGTTTATGTTTTATATATTACAGCATTTGATTTTTTAGCATAATCAGTCTTAGGTTTTTCTTCCGATACTTTTTTTTCATCTCGTGTAGATACTGGTTTTAGCATTGTATATGTGTTATTTTGTTTCTCGATATTATTATGATAATGAAATTGATTATGAATATTTGATGTTTCAGATAAATAAGTGAATTGATTTGTTTGTTTTATTTCTGGTTTCTTATTATCAACTTGAAATCTAGAAGCAATGGGTCTTTCAAAAAGAATAGGATTCATTATATATATATTAATTAAAGAATATAAATATATATATTTAACATATTAATCCATTTAACATATTAATTCATTTAACATATTAATTCATTTAACATATTAATTCATTTAACACATTTACCATATTAAATATATCTAACATATATCATTCTTAGCAACATTTTAAGCATGTATTACAGCATTTTTTACAGGCCGTGTGACAATCTTTACACGCTTTATGATCGCTAGTTTTCTTACATTGACCACAGCACTTTTTACAACAAGCTGCACATAATTTGGCAAGTTTCTTACACATTTCTCCATCAGGATCGCATTTACACATCTCACACATTGCTTTACATAAAATAATACAGCATTTACAAGACTTAACACATTCTTTCATGTCTTTTTTCCCTTTCGAACTTTCACATAATTTCTTACATGCAGTAATACATTTCTTACATTCACTAACACATTTAGAATGTTTGGTTTTCATTATATTATTAATAAATATTTTTTTAAACGCAATATTTAATATTTAATATTTAATATTTAATATTTTTTTTAAACGCAATATAAAAATGTTT
>Ga0209337_1000800_pt1 | contig 25003 bp, 22 predicted proteins | sample LinPmetageLP53_FD_184044 | JGI IMG/M metagenome (GOLD analysis project Ga0209337, IMG submission 184044) | Marine viral communities from the Pacific Ocean - LP-53 (SPAdes) (version 2) | ecosystem: Environmental > Aquatic > Marine > Oceanic | place: Pacific Ocean | collected 2010-02-08 | reverse complement strand
ATAATCAATTAAATGTACATGTTTTATAGCTAATTCTATTGGTGTAATAAATACATCATTTCCTTTTGATCTTTTTTTGATCGATCTACTTGTTTCACAATTCATATTATAATTAATATTATATTTTTTTTTTATTGATTTCTTGCTCTTCTATCTACTTCTTTATAATATTCATCACTAGCATCCTGTATATCTTTTCTAAAAAAATCAGACCATCGATCTATTACTTTCTTATCTCTTTCATAATCATCAGTATTAGATAATTCATCCATTTTTTTCATCAGAGTTGCATGAATTTCACTTTTAACATCACTAAATTGCCGATGTGATTTCCATGTATGTGTTTTACCATCAGGATCAACAATAGTTCCAACAACACCCATACCTCTAGCTAAATCTTTTGCTGTTTCATCTCTTTCTGCTATGGCCTTCCTACCTTCTTCTCTTAACATATCAACAGCTTTATCAACTAAAATTTCTTCTAATTCATCATCAAATCGAACATTATATTCTTCTAAATATTCTTCATACATTTGAACTCTTAACATTTTTCCAATAATTCTTAAATCTTTCTTGTCTTTCATTTGTGGAATTTTCTGTCTTACCTGATCCATTAATTTTTTCATTCTTTTAATAAATTCTTGTAATCGAGGATCATTTTGTTTTAAATCAGCTCTAGTCATTATTTCAGGTTCATCATCCTCTTCATCAGTAGATACTTCATCTTCGGCCTCATCGAGTTCTTCCTGTAGAGTTTCTTTAATAAATGAATTAATATCAAAAGCAGGTAATCCTGTTTTATCTATTTCTGAAACTTCCTCTTTTTTCTTAAAAGTTCTTTTATTTTCCTGATGATTAGCTCGAACAATACTATCAACTAAATTTAATAAATCCTTGTATGATCTTATCATTCTCTTTGATTTAAATGTAATATCCATCGATTTTAATTGATCTAATACTGATCTATATTCTGCCCATGTAATAGCTGGATCTCTCTGTGGATTTACTAAATCATCTCTTACTTGTCCTATTTGTTCAGGTGTTAATTCGAATTGTTTTTGATCTAATGTAATTCTTAATTTAAATGTTCGAGCTAATTTAGAAACAACATCAATTAATACTTGTCTATTTAAATTATTATTTTCTACTATTCTATCCTGTTCTTTCTTTTCTTCCTCTGTTTCCTCTTCCTCTTCTGAACTTTCATCATCTTCATCTGCAGGAGGTTCAGGTTCTTTTGGTTTTTCAGCAACTTTAATTTTTACTCCTTTTTCCTTTTTCTGTTTAGTTTCTCTTGGTGGTAATTTAATATCATTATTTAATATTCTATTTACTAATTGAAATTTACCACCACTTACACCTAAATTATTTCTTGTTAATATTTCTTTTAATTCAACAGCACTATATCCTTTGTATTTAACTAAATCATCTTTACTAATACCTTTCGATCCAGTTGTTTTTTTATTTTTTTTATCTTCTTTTGCTGATGTGCTAATCCATCGAACAAAATGCCGTAATGGTTTTAATTGTGTATTAACAACAATTCCATTTTTTAATGTATCATCAGATAATCTAGTTGCAAGATTTAATAATCTGTTGGCTGGTTTTTGAATAGACATGCCTACACCTTGAAATCCACTAGCATTTTTATCACTTTTAATACTCATTTGCCGTATTTCCTCGAATACTTTACGGAAGAATTTTTGAGCTTGTGTTCGATCTTCAAAAATATCTTGGCCTTCCGCATTAGCATTATTTTTATATTTTTCAAAAAATTCAGTTAATAATTGTATTTTATCTAATAATGGTAATTTATTAATATCATCTGTATCAGTTGGTTCTAATTCAATTTCTTTCTTTGGTTGTGTAGATACTTTAATAGCTGGTGATTTTTTTGTTATTTTTTTTGTATTTAATGATGGTTTAATTTTAATAGATACTTTTGATGGTGTTGTCTTTGGTTGTTTCGATGTATCAATTTTATATTTTGGTTTTTCTACTTCTACAAATCCTTTTTCTATTTTACCTCTTGTTTTTCTTGGAGGTAATGCTGATGCCTTCTTTGGAGCTGATGATGGTTGAACTGGTTTTGATACAGCTGGTTTTTTATCTTTTCTCATCATAGATGATTGTGATTGTTTCCCTGCAGTATTTTCATCAGGTTGTTTATCAACTTTCATATTTTTAACAGATTTTTTAACACCTAACATTTTATTGATTAATTTTAACATGTTATTAATTAATTTATTTGGTACATCATCTTCAATTCCTTCATCTTTATAAACTTCTAAAATATCATCAATAGTTTCTTTTAATTTTTGTAATTCATCTAAATCTTTATCTGTTAATTTTCTCTTATTCATATATATTTTTAATTCTTCACCAACATCATTTTTTAATTCAGAATTTAATTGTTTTGCAAGATCCCTTAATCTTCTATTTTCTTTTTCTTGTTTATCACCTAATTTAGATTGTTCTAATTTTTCCTTTTTTTCCTTTTTTGTTTCCTTAAATTCTTGTTTTATATTTTTACTTTCATCGATGTTAAACTTTGGTTTTGGTTTCTCTTCCTTTTTTAAAATTGAACCTGATTTTTTTACTAATTTATTATTAGCATGATCTACAAAAAAACCTTTATCATCAATAGCTTTTAATAATGATTTCTTTGTAGCTCCTTTTGGAATTTTAATTTTAACAAAGTCATTATGTTCTTTGATTAATTTTCGGATTTCAACATTAGTAAGTTGTTTTACTTTACTCATATTTATAATATTTTCAGATAAATTATTTTTATCAATAATATTAAATAAAAAAGTGAATAATGTATTTTCTGTATTATTAATATTATTACCAATTGTTTTTTTAAGTTGTTGTTTTTGATTTATTTTTTTCCTCTTATCTGCAGTATCGAATTCTGTATTATCAATAATTATCTCAATTAATTTTTCTTTTGTTAATTCATCCATCATGTATTATATATTATACATATATAATTATTCTTTATATATTAACAAATCTTAAATTATGATTTATATTTTTATTCGAACTTTACCAAAAATTTTCCTTGTTTTACTTGTAATGCTCCACTATTCATTAATTTTAATTGTTTTTTAATTTCTAATTCTCTCTTACATTTTTTAGTCATTTTTAATTCTATATTATATGGAATTTTAATATCATTATTTAATAAATTAATGGCTCTTCTACATGTTGGAATATTTCCATTTTCAGCAACATCATTAGCTATATCGAGTAATTCTGCAATATTAAGAAATGATGATTTATATATATCAAAACCATTCTTACAATAACTAATTATTCTTTTTGCTTTTCTCATAATTTTATTTTTATCTTTTATTGATAATGTTTTATCTTGGTTTGGTTCTTGTAAATATTGTTTTAATTCATCTCGATTATTAATTAATAAAAAATCATAATCAGGTATTATTTCAGGTATATCATCAATAGTTAAAATTATCTGAATAATTAAATTCTCTTTATTTAATTCTTGGTATTCTTCAATTGGAAAATGGAAAAATTCTACAATATCAATTAATTCTTTCTTACTATGACTTTTGTGGATTATCATTATTATATTATATAAAGATATTTTTATTTTATTATAAATCCAACAAATCTTAAATTATTAAGTTTATATTTATCAAAATAAAATATTATATATAATATAAAATGGTTCAAGGTTTTGTTTATAAAATATTATGCAAAAAAACAGGAAAATATTACATCGGTTCTACCATGAACCAAGATGGTTTAAAAAAAAGAAAATCACAACATCGAAATGATTATTTAAGATTTTGGAATGGTACATTAAATTATCGAAGCTATTTTGATGTTATGATCGAGGATGATTATGAATATGAAATATTACAAGAAATAGATAATTGTTGTAAAGATGATTTATTCGATGCTGAATGTATTGCAATTAATAATTCAATATCATTTAAAAATGGATGTGTTAATAAAAATAAAATGTTAAAAAGATGGAATAATTTACAGGAAGAATGTGGATGGATTATTTAATCCTCATAAATTAAATTTGGCTGAACTTCACCAGTTTCTTCATTTTTTTCATCATATACATTTTCACTCATCTCTTCTCCTTCTTGTTTTTCTTTAACATATACTTTTTGCTGTGTTTCAACTGAATGACCCATTACAAGAGCATCCTTTTCCATTTCATCTTTTACATTAGCATATTTACTCGATAAATAAATTTTACGAAGCATAGTTGTAGAGATCGATTTTCCTAATCTTTGTTTAAATGTTTTCAATAATAATTGGCTGATTGCGTTGCGAGATAATGGATTACCTGTGCTTGATTTAAATAATATTGTTTCTTCTCCACTCTTCATTCGGTCTGATATATTAGTAATTCTGAAATACATTCTGAATATCTTTTCTAATTCCTTATCAATTGGAATAATCTTTTCATGATATTTTTTCGATGTTTTATATTCATTTAATACAAAGCTCATTTTATTCTTTTCAACAACTACATAATTATTGGTTGTTTTCTCTTCTAATGTTAAATTATTATAAGTTCTTTTACTAATAACAGACATTCCTGCAACATCATTTCTAAATGGATATTTTACATAAATACTTATCAATAAATATACCATAAATAAATGTTGGTCTTTCTTTGATAATTCTGATTTCTTTTTTAATTTTTTCATGTATATCTCCTCATAAATTTCATTTATTACTTTATGGATCTCCTCGATCTCTACAAAGTTTTCTTTTTGTTTATCTGATATAACACCTGTAGCTTGTTCATCTTCATATTGTTGATTTAATTTATCTCGAATAGATTGATATTGTTTTAATAATTCTTCATCATCATGTACCAATAATGTTACAATAATAGCATTATAATAATTTCTTTTTGTTGTATAATGTAAATGATCAATTGTTTCTGATACTTTATCTATATTTTTTAAGAAATCGATGTCTTTTAATTCTGTATCAGGATTTACCATTTTATTTAATTTTACTAAATTTTTCAAGTATGTATTAATAGTTGTATCTTTAACATTTGGTTTTTCTTTTTTAATTAAATCAAATAGTTTTTCTTCCATATTATTTATACAATATTATATATTTTTATTTTAAATAAAAATTTTAAAATATCTGTTCAAAATCATCTGTTTCGAAACAAATATTATTTGGATATTTACAACATGTTCTCATATTAGATAAAGCATTTCTTTGAAAAATAAATTCTTCTTCTTCTTCATTAGCTTCATCATCATAATCCATTGCATATAACATATCTATTCTAGTTTCTTTTTGGTCTAAATATATTTCATTATATTCAATACTTTTTCTTAATTCTATTTGTTTATTTAATTCAATAATAACATTATCATAATTTTTCTTATATTCTATATATTTTAACACTAATTTAAAAACATCGAAATCTTGATTATATAAGTTTTCAAGTATTTCCATTTTGTTATTATTTGTTATATTTTATTTATTCTTTATAAACATTATATTTATTACAATAAATAGTCCAGCATAAAGAGGTAAAAAACAAGGTTTCAAAAGCAAAAAAATCGAATTTATTTTTTCTGACTAATTTTTTTAAGAACTTTTGGTTGGACTTTATCTTTTTTATTATTTTTTTTTTGTTTTTCTACAGGAGTAACATTTTCAAAAATATCATCCGTTTTAAAATCGAATTTCTCTTTTATTCCTTTTCCAACATCTACTTCTGATATTTTATCAACATTTTTTAATGGTGTAATTTGTGGTAATCCTTTTCTATCAGGTTTTTTCATTTTAATAACAACTTTTCCAACCTTAAATGTATCATTTTCCATTTATAATAATATATATTATTTTTTATTATTTTTATTGAAATAAATTAATTATATTGTAAATAATATAAATAATATGTCTCTAATTCTTCTTTCAAATGATACTGCGGAAGCTAAACGACTAAATTGCATCAATTCAGGCATTTACAAACCATACGAATTCACAAATCATATGAATACTCCTGTAGTTATACCTCCTCATTCAGAAATAGCTGTACATTCACTAAAAATAAATAAAGATCCTCGATTTAATATAAGTAGAGCATCTAATCAATTCTTTTTGTGGTATGGTGAGGAATTAACGAGAGATGGATTACAAGTAAAGGATACATGTTCTAATCCTGTAATGGCTTGGATTAGTTCAGGAAAAAAACAATCTTCAAATGTAGATGATTTTGCTAAATTAGTTGAAGATTGTTTTAATGGATTACAAGTAAATATTAATAAATATACTGGATTATCTGAAACTGCTGGATTTTTATATCATCCATGTATTCAAGGATTATCTGATATTCAAGTAAAAAGAAGTGCTGATGATAGTTTCGAGGGCTTTGAATTTAAATTCGATCAAAGAACTGAAAATACACATGGTAATACGAAAGGAGATTTAGTACCAATAACACAGGCAGAATGGACTGGTGTTGGTTCTCCTCCTGATGATAGTTCATTTACTATTTCAAAAGCAGGAGCTAATGCTCGAATTACTAAAAATGCTGGTATTTGTAGCTGTATTATGAAACATGCTCCAATATCTTTAACAGGTGGAAGAATTGAATATTCATTAGCAAATATTAGTGGAGGTATAAGAGGTGGATTTAGATTAGGATTATCTCGATCTGCAGATAATACATATACTCATCCTGATTATTGTGCTGATAAAGGAACACCTTTTTTTGATTTTGAAATCAGAACTAATTTAGAAGATGGTAATACAATCGAGGTATTCCATTCAGTTGTAGATCCAAATGATAAAACTATGATTAGATCGAGAGAGGTTGTATATCATGGATGGGATGCTAATGCTGGTGTATGTCCTGCTAATAAATTAACAATATCAGGTGATAAAATTACACATCTAGCATTAGAATGTAAAGGTGAAACAATTAAGGCACAATATTCCAAAGATGGTAATAATTGGGTTTCACTTGTAGCTTATCAAAAAACCCTTGCAGGAAATGGACAGAAAAAGGTTAATTATTTTAAACCAATTAATCAAAATAATTGGATGATGTTTGGAAAAGTATATTTAGAAAAATTAGGTGATTATGTTGAAGTTCAACAATATACTGGTATTCCACCACAAAATACTGCGTCTGCTGATGCTTATTATAATAAAGGTATGGTTAATTGGTCATATCGAGGAAAAAATAAAGATTGGTTTGCTACTATGCAACTATTAAATCGAGAAAATATTTATTGTAGAGATATTGATACTCGATTTTTTAATGATATTGATGATACAACAGAAAAAGCTTTATTTAAATCGGTTAATGTAAGTAAAGGTGTTGATTATAATATTGTTATGATTTTATCACAATCTCAATTATATCATCGAACTATTGGTGCTAATGCTATAAATTCATTTGGTTTCAAAGGTGATGGAGTTGTTGATAAAGTTACTTTGGATGGATCAAAAGTAGTATTTACTTCAAATGAATTACCAAAGATCACAGAAGGAGGACAGAGTTTATTTGTAAGAGTTAAAAATTTCACATATCAATCCTTTAATGCTCTGAAACATAGTCCATCTAAAATATTATACCATATTCCACAATTTACTAATTCAGGTGAAGAATTTGGGGCTTTATTTTTCGAAGCAAACGAGAAGTGCTATTTATCACTTAACAATTCACAGCCAGTTGTATTAAATGAATTCGATGTTGATATTGTCCATAAGGATGAAAGGAGAGCAACTGAATTGGTTGGAGATACATGTTTAGTGCTTCATGTTCGGCCTGAAAAGAAATAGATTTTTAACTTTTTAAAATAAACAAATATAAATAAAAATATATAAATATAATATAAAAATATGAGTGATGAAGAAGAAATAGAACAAATTAATTCAGATTTAGAAAATGATGTACATGAGGATGAAATAAATGATCCTTCAGAAGATAATGATAATTCTGAATTTGTTGAAAGTGATGATGATGAACAGGATGTATTTGATAAACCAGTTATAACACAAGTTAAAAAAAAGAGAGAACTTACAGCAGAACACAAGGAAAAATTAAGACAAGGAAGATTGAAAGCTTTAGAAAATCGAAGGAATAATGCTAGACAAAAAAAAGAAATGAAAGAATTAGCAAAAAAGAAAAAAGAAATGGAACATAAAGTATTGAAACAAGAAGTTGAAAATTATGATAATCCAGCTATGAATGGATTTTCCGAAGATTTCAAACAAACATGGAATTTAACAGAGGAACAGATCATCGATCTGCAGGAGAAAGCAGTTGAAAAATATGATACAAAAAGAAAAAAAAGAAAGGAAGAAAAAAAGAAAACACAAGCTACAAAAAATCATAATGATAGTTTAAAACAAGTTGTTAAAAATACAACATCTACTATTGATAATGCTTGGACACAATATTATATTCCACAATAATTTTTTAATTTCATTTTTTTATATTATATTAATTATACAATAATATAATGCCTTTAGATAAACAAGGTAATAAAATATTATATAAACCATGGCCTTCCAAAGCAAAAAATAAAAAATATTCTGTATATGTTAAAGGAGCAAATGGTAAAACAAAAATAATTCATTTTGGTGATAAAAGATATGGCCAGTTTAAAGATAAATTAGGACATTATAAATCACTCGATCATAATGATCCACAGAGAAAAAAGAATTATTATTCGAGACATGGTAAAGCAACAGATAAAAATACTGCAAAATATTGGTCTCATAAAATTTTATGGTAAATTATTATTTTTATATTTTATTATAATATAATATAATAATGGAAAAAAAGAAAAAGGAAAATCCAAATCTAGTTGTTCCAAAAATATTAAAAGTTCGAGATTTAGAAGATAAAACAAAATATAAACAATTACATCCAAATTTACCAGTTCCTCCATTTTGTATGCTTTGCTGTGGGTCGGTGCGTAGTGGTAAGAGTAATTTTATTGTTAGTGCTTTAAGAGGAGAACCTGAACAAAATGGATTTTTTGGTACAGAATATTTTGATAAAGTGGTAATCATGAGTAATACAATTAATAATGATCCAAAGGGTAAATTTTTAATGGATGCTTTTGAAGTAATAGATCATTATGATGATAAATATATCAAAGAATATATTGCGGAACAAAAGGAATTTCCAAGAGAAGAAATGCCGACTGGATTAATTGTATTAGATGATATTATATCGAGAGATTTTAAAAGAACATCTGAAATTTCATTCCTTTCCAGCCGATACAGACACATCGAGACATCAATTATTTTGGCCGTTCAAAGCTTTCGTGCCGTATCAAATGTTATACGCAATAATTCCGATTTTATTTGTGTATTTAAACAAAATAATTTCAAGGAATTATCCAAGATTGCAGAAGAATATTCTGATTATTGTGGTTCAGAACAATTATTTATGATGTATTATAATTATTGTATGAAGGAAAAATATAATATGTTAGTGATTAATGCTCAACAAAATCCTGCAGTATTTATGAAAAATTTTGATACAATTATAGGACATGGTGATAAGCCAACAATAGCATTAGAAGGTTTAGATAGTGAAGATGAAGAAATTATTGATTTTGAAGATCCTGATACAAAGGCCACAGAAGATTAAATTTAAATAAAAATATATTTAATATATATAATGAGTTTTTGTAAAGATAAAGATAGTGATAATTATATTACTAATGCTGAAGATTGGTTAAGAATAAAAGATTATATACCAAAAGATAAAAAGATATGGTCTCCATTTTATTGTGATGGAAAACAAAAAGAATATTTTAATGAATTAGGTTTCGATATAATACATCAAGATGAAGATTTCTTTTCATATACTCCCGAATATGATATGGTTATTGATAATCCACCATTTAGTAAAAAAAAAGAAATATTAGCAAGATTAAAAGAATTAGATAAACCTTTTATTTTAATATGTCCATCTATGTTATTAAGTTATAAATATTTTCAAGAAGATTTTAAAGATATTCAAATATTAGTCCCATATAAAAGAATTAATTTCAGACATCTTAATTCTACTAAAAGGAATTATTCACCTCCATTTGCATCTTTTTATTTTTGTTATAAAATGAATTTAGAAAAAGATTTAATATTTTTAGATTAATTATCTCTTTTTATTTTAATTTTTTGTTATATTATATTTTATATCATTTATTAATATAAATATGACCGATTTTGGAATGAGCACATTTACTAATCAAATGAACCAAGCATCGAATATGTATAATGATGGTGTATTAGCACATAATAAAGATTTAGATGACCATTTAAATACAGCATTAGCCACTTTAAAAAATAGTAAAGAAGGAAAAATTGCTGATGTATTAGTTCATACTGGTGATGTTGGAAAGGAAGCATTTTTATCAACAGAAGTATCAGAAGCAGTTAAAAATTATAAAAAATATAAAACAGCATATAAAGTAGATGATGTTGGCCATGCTGTAGCAAATAAAAATTATTTATCTGATAAAGCTAATAATTTTCTCGATAAATTTAAAACTGGTGAAAAAAATGAAGATGATGTTGCAGAAGATAAAAAAGGAACACAAGTAGAAAGAGATACAAAACCATCAACAGAAGTTCCGACTGATGATGACCCTGTTTCATTAAGGACATCAGGAAAAATAACCACAGGAAAACCACAATCATTATTTAGATCGAGTGAAGGAACTGATGCTTTGGAAGAAGCTGGTAGAAATAATCCAATACCAGTAAGACAAGATCCTCGATTTAGATTATCCATGAGTGATGATGCTATTGATACTGCTGGAGAAAATGTACCAGTTGGAAAAGGTTTTAAAAATGTTTCATTAAATAGACAAGTTGAAGTAGCAAGGCCTCGATCACCAGTTCAAGAACCTGAACCTCAACCTGAACAAACAATTGAAGAAAGAAATGCTGATACTGGAACAGAAAATTCAGGAGATACAGGTGCATCAAATGAAACTGAACCACCAACAAAAACAACTGATACATCATCAGCACCAACTACAAATGAAGAAATAACACCATCAGACGACACACCAGCTAAATCATTTGGAGGAAAATTAAAGACAGCTTTATCAGAAAAAACTGGAATTACAGAAGAAGGATTAGATACTGGATTATATGGTGCTAAAAAATTAATTGGTGGAACTATGGGTGTTGTTTCTACCATCGAAGATATTTCACAAGGTAAATTAGCTGGTGATAATAAATTAGAAAAAGCTGGTGATGTTGTTGGACAAATTGGAGCTTATACTGATCTAATTGGAACAGCAATTCCAATATTAGAACCTGTTGGAGCAGTAACATCTTTGGTTGGTGGATTATTAACTGGAATTGGCCATATTGAAGATGATATTGAAGAAAAATCAAAAAATAAAAAAGCTCAACAAGATTTAACAGATAAAGAACAAGGATTAAAAGATAAACAATCTTCTATTGTTAATTATTCTTCACTTGGTTTAGTATCATCCATGAGTAGAAATCCTCGATTACAGATTGCAGGAACAGGAGCTTTTTAAATTTTCATATAAATAATATATTCCATATATTTCAATAATAATATCAATTAATAATAATTTATTGTTTTTAAAAAAATAATTCATATATAAATTTAATATATATATTATTATAAAATATGTCTGATAGTTTCTTTGAAATAGATGAAAGTGTGCCGATGCCTTCTGAAAAGATTTCAATTCATCCCCTTAACAACCTCGATCTAGGTGAAAATCAGAAATTAGAATTTTTTATTGATCCTTCTTCAGCTCAATACATTAAACCGCGTGCTTCTTCTCTTGCTTTTAAAGTAAAAATTAAACTTCCTGCTGGTGTATCTCCATGTAAATTTACACTCGATCAGCAGATTGGTGCAAATATTTTGTGTAAAGAATTTAGGTGTTGGAGTGGTGATAGATCCGTCATGTTGGAGGAGATAGTAAATATGAATTCTCTAATTGCATTAAAATATGATTATGATAATGATAAAAATGAAAGAAATAAGAGAGATCTTACCGAAGGTTCTGTATCATTTGATCCTGCTTCGAGATGTACGGAAGGTGGATTTAGACAAGATGGAAATAATGTATTAAATAATCCTTATTTTGATCCTTATGATGAAGCTACACAAGGAGTTCCAAATTTCGATGCTGATGGAAATGCTAAACATAAATTTATTGAAGCCAAAGTTGTATTGCCCCTTAATAGTGGCCTGTGGTCTCAAGATCGTATGCTAGTTTGTGAAGCTATGGGGGGTCTCCGTCTAGAGTGGATTTTGGAGGAAAATAAAAAGGTTTTCAGAAAATTACAAAATGTTAATTATTTGAGAAATACATTAAGTAATCCATTTTTCCTCGAAAAAACTGCTGGTGGTGGTGATAATGTTAATGTTGGAGCAAAATTAACCACTTTCTATGTTTCAGGTAGAAATAATCAGAGGAGAATTAAGAACCTGCCCTTTGTAGTTGGCCAAAAAATCAAAGCTGTTGTAACTACTAGTTCTACTGGTGGTGTTGAAGCTGATAAAATAGTAACATTTAATAATGGTGCTGGTGCTGAAAGTGGTATTATCAAAGAAATTGGTTTCGAAGCTACTGCTAATGGTGGTAATGGTGCTGTTTCCATTACATTTACAGAAGAACAAACTATTGCAGGAAATAATCTAGTTTCAAATGATTGTGTATTAATTGATAATTCTGTTGTATCTGAAACTACATATAATTTATCATACACTATAAGTGATGCTGAATTACTTATTACTAAACTAATGCCTCCTCCTCCACTTGTAGCTTCGATCAATTCTCTAATCAAAGAAAAGGGTGAATATAAATATGATTATCCAACATATACATGTTATAAAATTTCTCAACAGAAAGGAGATCGTATCAGTAATTTAAGATTACCAATAAATAATAGTCGGTGTAAAGCTATTGCTTGTGTTCCGACTGATGCTGAAATTTACACTCCAAAAGAATTAATTACTTGTGCTACTACATATAATTATGGTAATGAACAGCATGATTATGATGGAACAAAGGGTTGGCTTCGTCGTCGTGGTGCTGATCGAACTGGTATTGTAGGAATTTCAGATCACATTACATCGTATCAAATGGTCTATAATAATAAATTAAATCCTAGTGAGCCTGTGTCGGTTGCAAAAATTACTACTGGTAGAAGTATAGACCAAATTAATTTATATGAAAATATGAAAGCTCTAAAACAAATGGGATTTAAATGTACCAGTTTAAAATCTACTTATGATAATTATTTTATCGGAAGATCTCTCTCGATGGGGTCAGGAACTTATGACGCAAGAGCCAAGGGTGATTTCAATTTACAGGTAAATTATGAAGAAGCTGGAGCTGATGGAGTACCAGCAAAGGATAAGCTATGGCTTTGTTATGTTGCTCACATTCGTCGTCTCAATATTACTTCGAGTGGAATGTCTGTTGATGTTTAAGAACATTTAATTTATTTTTTTAAAATTATTATTATAAATTTAATTTAACTTATATTATATAAAAAGTATGAGTTCAAAAAGATTTATTGAAATACAGCCAAGTAACCAAGTTCCGACATCTAAAATATCGTATCGAGCAGGTAATAATATCGTATCCTTTACCATCGGTGCTTCTGATATGATGCTAATTCCTTCTTCATTAAGATTTCAAGGTAAAATTTCATTTTACAAATCTGATGGTGTCCTTGCAAAAGGAGGTGATAAATTAACTATTAATGAAAGGGTTGGTATATATGGTGCGTTGTCTCAAATAATTATTAAAAATGGTAATCAGTCCGTAATGGAACACCTTAAAAACTACAATAGGTTCTGTTCGAGCTGGTTGCCGAGTGTAACTAGTGATGGTGATACACATACTCATGAGCAAAATATGTGTCTCGTTGATAGTAATTTTAATCTTATGAGAGAAGATGTAGTTGAAGCTCAAACTCCAGTTTCATTTTGTTGTCCATTACCATCAGGAGTATTAAGTTCTAATACTCCAATACCGATGTCTAATGAATATGGATTAAATGGAATGGTGTTAGATCTCGTATTAAATAGTGATGCCGATTTCCTTTATGAAGAAGATGGAACTGGAGCTAATATATCAGATGCTTATTATGAATTAGAAGATGTTAAACTTATTGCCGAAGTAATAGATCCTGATGAAAAAACTATCAGTCAATTATCAGCACAGAAAGAACAAGGATTTTCATTTAATTCATTTTCCACATATTATACAAGTATTAATTCACAAAACGCAATTATTAATTTCTCATTAGCATTAAGGAATTGTATTTCTGCATTTGCTAATTTTATTCCATCGAAACATTTAAATAATCGATCCTTTGATGGAGCTTCTACACTTCCAATACTAAATGCTGATGGTAGTTGTGCTAAAATAAATTCAATTCTATTTACTAGGGGTGGAACAGCATTTCCAACTATGTACCAAATCGATACTATACAGAAAGATCAGCTTGAAACCGCAGATACACTTGATCCACAGATTACAGAGAGCTGGATGAATGCTATTCGTGATTGGTCGCAACCATTTCAGAGAACTCAAATTAATCCTCGCAATGCTAATTATTTAATAACTGGTAATGATAATAAAATAATTGAAGGAGGATCGAATTTCGGTGTTGGCCAACTTTTCACTCTGTTCGATACTGGAGTTGATTTTAGTTCTCAAACCTTTGGAATTAATATGCAGGTTGATTTAACTAGTGATAATCCGAATGCCGTATTCCTTTTCATTAAAAATAAAGCTTCTGTTGTATATAATGAAAATGGATTACAAGTAGTTCAGTAATTTAAAAAAAAATAAAATATTTATAATAATATAAAAGGAATAATATGTCTGATAAAAATATTCAAGATGAACAAAATGATAATTTCATGGAAATGGATGAAAAAAAATTAACAAAAGATCAATTATTAAAAAAGAAAACATTTGAATATATAATTGGACATCAAAAATTTTTACAAAATGATTGTGAAATCGAAGAACTAGAAGTCAAAGATAGTAAGCTAAAAAATGCTGGTAAAGGTCTATTTACAAATATAGACATTCCAAAAGATAATGTAATATGTTTCTATCCTGTTAAATTGATACAAGATCTCGAATTTCCTGATGTATTTTATAAAGATGGAGAACCAACACCATTTACTCCTGATAAAACTGAAGAAAATGTGCAATTAATTTATAATTCAGATTATAATATGAATATTGAAAAATTTAGAATAATTACTGATAATTATATACCAAAAAATCAAATATATGTAGCACATATTCCAAATGATCGAGCATATCATCCTGATAAAACATATAAACCACAATTAAATAACTGCAGGTTTGAAGGATTAAATTTAGTATCTACAAGAGAAATTAAAGCTGGTGAAGAATTAACAACTACATATGGAAAACAATATTGGTATAGTGATTTTGAAACTGAAACTGGTGAATTGAGAAAATCAAGACATCATGTAATTAAAAATAAAGATTAATTAATATTTTTTTACTAAATATTTTTTAGAATTATTTATATTATTTTAAAAATAATATATAATATTATATAAATAAGATGTCTTATGGAAATACTGGAAAATCGGCTATGGCTATGAGTGTTCCAAAAGCTAAACAACCCCCTGTTGATCTAATGTCTGTTGGTGTGATTGCTTCCAATCCAACTATGGATGTCGAGAGTGTAATTATAAGGCCAATTGTAAATACTAATACATTTGTAAGATTTCAATTGGATCAACGCGGATTTTTAAGTAGTCAATCAAGAATTCAGTTCCAGTTACAAGGAATAAATGGAAAGAATGCATTTTTTCCTCTAAATGTTGGTGTGATGGCTCTGCTTCGTCGTGCTGTCCTTCGAGGAAATAATGGTGCTGTTGTATTACAGGAAATCGATGATTTTAACCATTTCCAAAGTTATGAAAGTATATTTTTAGATAGTGAGCATTTAGTTGAAAAAGAACAATTTTTAACTAGTAGAACATTAGCTCATGAGGTTTCTTATGATGATGCTATTGGTAATGTAACCACATCGAATAGTAAGGGTGAAGGAATTATGGTACAGGATGGATTATCTATGGAAAATCAAGGTCTTGTATTGAGGAAACCATTTTCTCAATATTTAAGACAAGAACCAATTTTCTCTGTTTCTCTTGCAGACCTTTTCCCGATATTCCGTACAGCACAATTACCAACATACGCAATGCAAAATTTGGTGATTGAACTTACCTTCGAACCAAGTGGAACTACTGCTGAAACTCGTGGTAGAAATTGTATTCGAACTGGTGATAGTGCTAATCAGAATTATCCATTAGATATAGCACAGACAAAATTAATGGCTGATTATCTACATTATCAACCTGATGAAATTTCTAAATGGGAGGGTGGCCTTGAAAATGGAAAGAGGGTAATTGAATATGTTGATTATAGATTAACTAAAACATCATATACACATGATAAAGCAACAAATATTATTCGTAATCTTGGTGGAGCTAATAGACAAGTTAATAAGATTATTTGTGGTATGTGTAATGATAATGATGGTGAAAGCTCACTTGTAAATAAATATAATGCTGAATGGGTTGGTGCTGGTAGTTCAGTTGAATTAAATGTAAAATATAATGATTTATATTTATTTGCTGGTGGAGATGTAAGTAATAATGGAAGACATTATCATAATGTTGTTCGAACTGAAGGATTACCTCCACAGATTACAAAGGAGGAATATTGTAATGAAATTACATCATTATCAGGTAAATCATTTGAAGGCCACCAAGCAAATACATTTTTAGCTGGTAAGATGGGCTGGTTGGCTGTTGCTCTCAATCGTGGTGAGAAAATTAATCAGAGAGGTGTTGAAATCTTTTTGAAATATAAGACATTAGCCAATCTTGGAGCTGGTAAGACATACACCCTTCGAGCATGGATCGAATGTGTCCGAGTTGCAGAGATCGATATTACTGGTGGAACTGGTGATACACAGGTTTATTGGGCATAATATAAATATATAATTGTATAAATTATATATAAATAAAATAGATTATATATATATTAAATGTTAGATAGATATTTATTAAATGTATTATTATATATATTAAAGTTCATAAATATATATTATATGTTGTTTAAAATTAATTATTAATTATCAAGGTGTTTTCGTAGCCAATTTTCTGTTTCCTTATCGGCTGAATTCTTATCATTAGCTTTTTGTTGTTCTATATATTTATCAGCATTATATTCTTTATCATAAAAATAACTAGATGGAACTTTACCAGTTACATCTAATTTAATATTTAACATAACACATATTTGTTTTAAATCCTGCATACATGGTTCATATTCTTTATTAATTGTATCATTAATTAAATAAGATACATTTTTAATAGCTAATTTCATTTTATTATTTTCATCTATTAAATTCTTAACATCATTTAATAGATTATTATTATTATTATTATCATTCATTTGGTATTATATATTATACTCTTATTATACTCGGAGCTTTAAGTATTAACAATCTGATATTCTGATAAATATATGGTAAATATATGGTAAATACATGTAAATACCCTCCAAATCTGTTATTATGGTATAATATATTAGATTTAATGATATAATAGTATATAAAGATATAATAAATTAATTAATTTATTATTGTTTAAGTGCTAATTAACTAATAAAATCCATATTTAATAGTAATAATACAAGATTTATCATATATGTATGATATATTATACTATATTAACTCACATAATATAAGATTTAATACCACCAACTATTATTTTTTTCTTTTTTATCAACCTCGATAATTAAATCATCATTTATTTTTGTTTTTATTTCACTAATATCTTTTTTAATATCATTCATATCATTACTAATTGATTTTAATTTCATAGATATTTCATTTAATAATTTAACCCTTGTTTCTTGCACAAGATCGATCTTATTATTATTACAACATTTCTTTTTAGAAGCTTCCATTTCTTTAATACAATAATACATATAATTAATCATATTATATAAAATTTAAAATATATTATATTTGTTAATATAAAATATTATAAATGAATAATACTATAATGGAAACACAACAACAAACATATGTATGGAATGCTAATGATTACTCGAATATAATTACTATTGGAGCTTCAGCTTTGGCTTCTGTTTTGCTGGTGTTATTTAAATCTCGATGTACAAAGATTTCATTATGTTTTGGTATATTCTCTTGTGATAGACAACCAACAGAAGAAGATGATGAAGAAGATAATAATAATAATAATAATGAAGATAATAATAATAATGAAAATAATAATAATAACAATAATAATAATAATAATAATAATATATTACCAAATATATTACCAAATGTAAATAATAATCAAGATAATAATGATAATGATAATCCTTAATCCTCGATCATACAAGGGTCAATATCATAATCATCTGCAGTATTAGTCCAATCATAATCAAAATCTTGAACTAAATTCCAATTCTGCCGACATGTATTTAAATCAGGTAATATTATAAATCTACTTCTACCTTGTAATTTCTTAATCTTTGGCCTTATTTCTTTGTAAAGATTGTTTAAACAATTTAATTTTAATTCTCGATAAAATGCATCATTATGAAATTTATGGCCTCCTGTATGTTGTTTATTATAACAATTATATAACCAATCTTTAAAATATGCTGTTTCGAATTTATTTGTTTTTTTATTTTTAATAGTAATACCTCCAATATTATTATCATATTCATCCTGTAATATTTCATTCCAAGCTACAAATTTATCATTTGGTAATGAAAAACCACCATCTTTTAAACAATCATTAAACCATACTTTTACACTATTCCAATTTCTTTCTACTTGTTCCTGTGCTAGTGCTGATTTTTTATATACTCTTGGATTAAATTGTGTTATATCTCGATTGAATAAATATTTAGCAAATGATCCAGCAGGAGCATCGATTACTGGTTTTAATATTTTATATTTCTCATCAGTCATTCTACCTGATAATAAATTATTCAACTGAATGCAATAATGCCTTCTATCTTCTTCTGTTAATCCAGCAAACCAATCATTATTAGTTGTAATTATATAATTAGCATAATCATCAATAATATATAATTCCTTATTTTTTTTATTAATTGGTTGTTTCTTTTCTGTTATTTTATTTTTAACAATACTTTCTAATTTTTTATCACCACCCCAAAAACATTCATCAAGATCAATTAATACTTTGGCTTCTAACATTCCATTAAAATCACCAAATAAGAAATTAGCATTTGAATTCTGAATATAATGATTATCACCAATTATTTCTGCAATCTTTTCTAGTACAATTCCTTTTCCAGCTCCTTGTTTCGATTTCAAACACAATACAACTCCAATTTTTTTATCAGGTTTTTGTAATACATGAGAAAACCAATCTAATACATAATTATATGTATCCTCATTATTATTACACCATATATTTCTAATATGATCTAAAATTGGTTTAGCATCATTTACATTATATTCTTCAGCTTTTTCTTTACTAATATTAAATCCTTTCCATAAATTAAATATATCATTTGTATCATAATTAATTGATGGATTAAATCCAATACTTCGAACTTCTCTTCTCTCGATATTACTTAACCAAATATCAAAAGGATTAATTGTTTTTTTAGTATAATAACATTTAAATAAAAATTTTTTATAATGTTCTCTAACCTTTGCAGAATTTTTCAAATACCATGTTTGTTCTCCATTAGCTTTTGTATCAGTAATAATATATTCACCAGTTTCTTTTACATATATTAAATTTTTATTTAATTTATCTATAACTCCTCGAATATTCATTTTACCTTCGATTTCAATACATTCATCAGTATTTTTATCATATTTAATATTACTAAATTCATAATATATTTTTTTATAAGGATTAGATGGATTATCTTGTTCAGCCCATCTTTTTAATGATCCAATACCTATTAATTTATCTAAATCAGGATTACACATATAATTATTCCATTTTGTAATTAAATATTCTTTACAATAATTTATAGTATCTAATTTACTCCATGTATCCCATATTTCTAAACCATCTTCATTACCATCTGTAATATTATATAAAGCTAATCCAATTTTAATCCAATCATCATATTCATATTTAGATGTAATTTGTAATACAATATCTAATAATTGTTTTTTATCATATTCATAATTATTTACACTATTAATTGGCTCGAATATAAAATCAGGATCGATACTATCTTCTTCTTCTGATTGTGCTGGTGAATTCGATGGTGATACAGCTGGAGATACAAAATTCATTTTATCTTCATTAAAATATGGTTTTAATTCTTCCCAAATAAAATGTTTTTCTTCACCTTTAATTTCTCTTGTTGGTAATTCCCATGTATTTCTTTTAACATTAATTAAATCAATATCATTAAATTTACCAACATTTATTTCATTACAATAATCAGAAATATTATCAATAAAAATATAAAAATGAAATCCTTTTTTTGTTTCAGTATTCCAACAATTATTTTGCATTAATTTATTATATAATACATCATTACTTACATCTTTACTATCAAAATCAATACATAATAAATTTGGTACATACTTGATATAAAATGAAAATGAATTAATTTTATCCTCTTTCCAATAACCTCGATTACCAATTACTTTTGTTTTATCCCAATTATTAAAATCATCGATCGGAACTTTCTTTAATTCTCCTTTTTTTGTATTTTGATAATGGTAATTGATCCGTCTGTATAAGCCCTTTCCAAATTTTGCTTCAAGGTATTCCAAAAATTCTAGAGATCTCATTTATATATTATAATTAATTAAATATATTTTATTTAACTAATTTTTCTTAAAAAATAAAAAATAATAATAATAAAAAAAGATTTTAAATGTATAATATATTAGTCATCATCAGAGCTATGATCAGATAAATCTATATCATCTTCATCAGAAGTAATATCTCCATTAAATAATTTTAATATTTCTGCAGGTTTATCATTATTTAATCTTTTATTAATAACAATACATAATAATTCAAATATAGCTAATAAATCAGGTTCATGTAATAACATCTGTCTAATCCTTTGTATTTCAAATACATTTTTAATATCGAGCATCTCTATCTCTAACTCCATAATTTATATAATATAATTTTTTTTTAATTTGTTCTTGTTAATATATCTGAAATTAAATTTGTTTGTTGCATTATATTTTTCTCGATTTTATAAATAACACATGAATTATCATCTAGATCAGCTAATTCTTGATTTGGTTTATGTATCGATGTTGTTATTTCACTAATAACAAATGGTTTAGTGGCTGTAAATTCCATCTGTGAGTTTTCACTAAAATAGAAATCACTTTCAGCATTTTCTTTATTACATACAGCTACTACATTTAATTCTGTTCCACCATATTTAGAACCACTATATTGAGTATTTGGAATAATATTACTTCGAATACAAAAGAAACCATTTTCCATTTTCTTTGGAAATAATGAAGCTTGTAATACTGATGATGTTTGAACTATATTTATTGCAGGATCAAATGGAGGAACAGCACCATCCATTCCATATAAATATGATGATAATGGTAATTGATAATTCATTATACTATTTCCAAATACATTTGCTACATAATTCGGAGCATCATTAATACTTATAATAGCATTTGTAGTTAATGCTTTTGATTGATTAATATTTAAATTTGTAAATTTAAAATTATAATTTTTTTCAAATGTTATATCTAATCCATCATATACTAAATCTTTTTGTTCATATCCTAATTTACTCCATATTCCCTCGTTCCATGTATTTTTTCTATATCTATCAGAACTTTCAACTAAATTATAACCCCAATCCAACATAGTAATACCACTATTACTATCATATGGATGGTATTTATCTAAATATGGTGAAATATCTGAAATAAGAACAGGTGTAGTTTCTTTATTACTTGTATCACTTCTTTTCCATATCATCGTATAAGGGTTCAAATCAGGACAAAAATTAAAAAAATTCGATCTTTTATTTAATTTATAAACAGCATTCATAAAATCAGGTACAGAAGCTATTGCATGATCTTTTATATTCGATCCAGCACATTCATTATTTCCAATATATTCAGATGAATGTAAATTACTAATTTCAAATCTACTAGCTGTTTCATTAAAATTAATTAATGGAGAATTCGAACCAACATATACTTGTCTAATATTACCAGTAATTCTATATAAATCCTTATTAGCAACAGCACCAGTTTTATCCCATTTACCTCGAGCTTGATATTGAACATCATTATCCGCATTAAGCAATGTTGGTGGAATTATATTCAAGGAATTATAATACCAATCTAAATATCCACTATATAATGCTATACTATTTCCATGTCCAAATGCAGAGAAATGAAAATCAAAACCAATTTTATTTCCAAGTGGTATTTGAGCTCCTCCTCCATCAAATTGAGAAAATAAATAATCAGGTAAATATTTACCACCACCTATTCCATTAATAGAACCATTTACATGTATTAATATATAATCTTTTCCATCTGAATGTTTATATTTTGTAGCAAATCCATAATTTAATTTTGTTTGTTGGTATGTGTCCTCATAAAAATCTGCTGTCGAGGGGTCATAATCAATCCATAATACATTAGAAATATGATCTTTTGGATGTGCTGGATCTTGTGCTGTTAAACTTTCAACATACATATCACTACCTAATACACCAGCATCAGCTTGGTTACTATCATTAGTAGCTTGAAAATTCATATATCTCGAATTTGTTTTTTTCACATAATCTCGATAAAATACCTTCGTATTATCATCAGAACTTTGATTTAAAAAATCATTATTATTCCAATCCCATAATTCATCGTATAATGCCTGTGCGTCAAATATTTCTTTCATAGCAAGTAAATTCATTTGAGACCAAGGTATTGATGTTTCTAATGCTGGTTGATTGGCTGATACTACTTTTAATAATGATTGTCTAACAAAATGAGATGCTGGTTGAAATAATCCAACATTTTGACTATTGTTTCGAATTGCTTTTACTATTTCAGGCCTTTTAAATCCAACTATTTCATAATTGGATACATACTGCATGGCTCTCCTTTTTTGTTCTTTTGTATCAGTTGTTTGATAATCTCGATTTTTATAATAATAATCCTCACTCCAATCACTACAAGATCCACATGGAAATGGCTTCATAGTTGGTGTTTCTGTAGTTGCTGTTAATGTTTCTGTAAATGTATTACCAGCAGTTCCAATTGTTTTTTGAATTTCTGATCTATCTATTTCTTCTGTTAATTGTTGTGTTAATCGATCCGCAACATTAACAGGAGCTAAATATCCTCTACCAACTTCTAATTGTAATATTTCTGTATATGGTAAATAAATGAAATCTATTGCTGGATCTTTTGAATTATAATAATCTGTATCATCTGTCGGAAACTCATAATATACAGCATTTCTATTTTGTCCTCCATGAATATTATATGTAACAGGGTCTTGTGGAGCTGATGGATTATCTGCATTTATCATATTAGCATTTTTATCTTGAATTCTAAATAACATATATCTACTATTATCAACTCTACTAGCAGGAATAACTGAATTATTTTGAACAGCACCTTGATTTTCATTTACAAATGAAACTTGTTTCCAATCTGCAGATAATAATTGTGATAATGGTACATAAAAATTTGTAGCAACACCACTTTGATTTGTAAAATTTTTCGGTATTCCACTATGTTTTTGTATAGTATCTTGTGTTGTTTCTTTCTTTTCTCTCCATGATTTATAATCAACTGATATTGTCCCACCATCCTCATCATCAGGATATAGTGGTGTCCATTCTGTTCGAGGTTTTTTAGCAACTTCTATATTAGAACCACACCAAGATCGAGGTAATGTAATATGATTTTCACCATTTTTATTTTTATAAAAATTATATAAAATACTAGCTTGATTATCTTGTGGAATTGTTGTTACTTGGAAATTTGTTGTTTTAGTATAACTTCTACCTGATGGAGAACCTTGAACACCATAATCTCCAAATGGTAATGTTTTTGTATATTCCTGTGTATGATCTGTATTTACTGCAACTCCATCGAATTGTATTACTTCTGATGAAGCCCCCCTTTGATTAGCAAATACATTAGCAACTGATATTTTATCACCAATATTTATTTTTGTTTCTTTTACTCGATTTGTAAATCTAGCTTTACTATCATCAGCAGTTTGATTACCACCTTGAACTTCCTGTGAAAATTTCCTATTACATTCTAATAACTGAATATTAACAAAATCAGTTGATTGCATATTTTGAATAGAATTTTTATTAGAACTCATTATTTATATATATTATTATTATATTATTTTATTAATAATATTTATTCTTTTTTTGTATAATATATTTTCCTATCAATATCAATACAATTAGTATTACATGTATTTTTAAAAATTACAATATAACTTAATCCATACCAATCCCATACTTTTAACATTACACATTTTTCGAGGTAATATCCTGCAGTATTCATGGTTTCGATGCGTTTGGCTGTTAAATTATTTTGTCCTATTAAAAAAGAAATTGTATGTGGTTCTAATTCAATACATTTTTTTAAAACTTTATCTATAATTGAATATGGTGGATTACTACAAATAATATCAACAGAAGTATCGAATTCAAAAAAATCTTCACCATCTAATATTTCAGACCATAGTTTATTATCATTTGGAAAATTATTATAATAATTTCCACTATTTCTAAATGGATCATACCATATATCATCATCTTTATAATCAATTAAATGTACATGTTTTATAGCTAATTCTATTGGTGTAATAAATACATCATTTCCTTTTGATCTTTTTTTGATCGATCTACTTGTTTCACAATTCATATTATAATTAATATTATATTTT
>Ga0209337_1000799_pt1 | contig 25032 bp, 27 predicted proteins | sample LinPmetageLP53_FD_184044 | JGI IMG/M metagenome (GOLD analysis project Ga0209337, IMG submission 184044) | Marine viral communities from the Pacific Ocean - LP-53 (SPAdes) (version 2) | ecosystem: Environmental > Aquatic > Marine > Oceanic | place: Pacific Ocean | collected 2010-02-08 | reverse complement strand
TCGAATTCTTGTCGGCGGATAGAAAATTTGATTTCTCTGTACAGAAAGAATCATCAATATCACACCCCAATAATAGATCCAAACACCGCGTCGCTGAAACACCGCGTTGACATAGTCCAGGAATAAAACACAAACACCGCGTAAAACACCGCGTGAAAACGACGCGGTAATTTGACGCGGTGGACTTCACTCTGTGTAGACCACCTGACCCAAAGTCAACCAACAAACACACAACCAAGCAACAGGTACTATCTCAACACAACAGCAAAAAGGGGCAAGTCTGTCAGTTAATTCGGGACTAAAGCAACTAAACGCAACCATGGACTCATACTCCTACATCAAGCCGACCGAGGGGCAGACGTTCCCTCGTCGGGCGCTCATCGACGCCATCCAAGACCTTGCGGGCGAATGTCCCAAGTTTGGATGTGGCACCAAAGAGCAAGATCTCGGTAGGGGTTGGAAGGCACAAGAAATCAAACCCAACAAGGCTCTCGCTGACTACCTTCGCGCAAGGTTGGCTGGCAACCTTGACATCCTTGAAGAATTCGCCTTCATGAAGATCGGGCGCAAACCTTGCCCGTTTGACCTAGAACCGGGCAAGTACGGTCTTGATGGCTCGGCGCCATTCAGCTCCACGATGGTTCACAAGCGTCAGTGGATCATCAGCTTCGGTATTGAGTTCCCCGACATGTTTATAGGGGCAACATCGAAGAAGCCTCAAGCGTGTCGCATGGTTGGGTTGATGAAGCTCTTAGGGGCAATTCACTACCTCAACTCGGGAGTCACCGAGGCTCAAATCAAAGGGGCAAGTTGGACTGTCAGTGTGAAGCAGATCTACAAGAAGGGACCCAAACAGGGGCAAGCTAAGCTGAACAAACAGGGGCAAGAGATCTTCAAGGATGTGGAGTGTGATCTAATCACCGAGGGACGAGACCCTCGTATCATGTCGTCATATTGGACGAGGACGATCGCTGGTGACGGCGGTGACGATGAGGTCGTTCAGGTCGCGATCAAGGAGACCAAGGAGCGTCGGTATGATCTAGTTGATCAGGTCATGAAGATCGCCAAGATTATGGATGATGACGAGAAGCGAGAACTCATTGAGCAACTCCAGGAGCAGTTGGGTGTTGTACCTCCTCCGGCTCCGGCTCCGGCTGAGCGTGACGTAACGGCTGAGGACGCTTGGGCTAGGGCTTACGTTGAGGCGCGTAATGACGTAAGCGCTGAGATCCCTGATGACGCGAGCGACTCAACTGAAGCGTTCCCCGATCAGGAGGATCTAGAACTCAGCGAGGATGAGGATGAGACTGACGAGGAGACACTTGTCAGGGCTGAGGCGTCAATGAGGGCTGAGGAACCTGCCCCTGAACTCAATGAGTTTGGTGGGACTGAGTTGATAGGGGAAAAGTATCGTGGGACGAATTGGACTATCACAGAGATAGGGGCAGATGGATTTCCAATGACACTGGAACATCCAGCTCCGTTCGCTAAGACTGTCGTTCATGTGGGCGATCAGGATGACGTGGATCACGTTTGGGAGGATGAGGATACTGGATCTATCTATGATAAGGATTTGAAGTATCTTGGTCAACTAGAATAGATTCAAAATTCAAAACTCAAAAAAAATTAAAAAGTGAAAGTTTCTATATCAAACTTTGACAAAATAAAAGAAAAAAAAATAGTAAAGGTAGATTAGATTTTTTTTCTGTAGAATAATAAAATGAAAACATATTACATCAATCTAGATTCAGCAATAGATAGGAAGACAAAATATGCTAATAAAAATTTTATTAGATTTAGGGGCACACCCAAGGAGGAGGTTCCTAAGGATATCGCCGATAGAATGATTTCCATGTGGAACTTTGGCAAGGACGCTCACTTGGCAAGGTGTGGCTGTTTCTTGTCACACTTAAATTTATTATTATTTATCAAGGAAAATAAAATGAATGATGTATTAATAATTGAGGATGACGCTGTACAGGTAAATGAAATCCCTACTGAATATCCTCGGGATGGAATCGTCTATTTAGGCGGATTTTTATATCACCGAAAGATGATGAATGACAAGGATCCAAAAATAGATTCTAAGATGGGAATGAATTTGGTTGGATCTAATTACAGGATGTTGGGCACTCTATCATATATTATTCCAACTTGGGAACTCGCCGATGAAATTATTCAATGTATTAATAAACTCAAAAGAGTAAGGGCAATTGATATTACTCTCGGTAATATTAATATAAAACAATATTATAATTTTCCAGGTAGTTTTCGAGAGGAGGGAGCTGAATCTCAAATTAGTGAAAAAAATAAAAATAATAAAATCATGACAGAAGATTATAAATTCATTTCTATGAAGAAATATTTATCAAAAGTTTCTATATCAAACTTTTAAAGTTTTGAAATAAAAATAATAATATATTGATTAAATATAAATATGCCTAGGGTAAAAGCTGGAGAACTCTCACTTGGTGAGATTCGTAATTTGATTAGACAACATAATAAAGTATCAGTGATAAAAGGAGTAGATAGTAAATCTAGATCTGCTTTACTGAAAGAGATCGGCGATATGGGATACAGGGTAGATCATGCTGGGAAAAAGATTGTTAGGGGTAGTACTACTATAACGACAGGAAAGGATGGTGATGTTAAACCTAATAAAACTACAAAGAAAAAGAACTTAATAGCTGGTGGTGAGAAACCTGTGATGACTAAGAAAAAACAGATGGGGAAGAGGACCGGTGGTGCCCCTGGAAAAACAACTAAAAAAGGAAACGCTCGAAAGGGTCAGCCGGTTGGATCTAGATTAGCGTTTGACGCTACTAAACAGGAGGCTAAAAAGAAACCGCCACCGATACCAGCCAATAAGAAAGGTAAGAAAATCAAACCTGATAGATCAAAATTAATAGCTGGTTATTAGATCAAAAGTTTCTATACCAAACTTTTCTATTTTTAAGAGTTTCAAGATTAGTAATGCCATCCATATTCTTCTTTCATAAAGTTTTCCCATCTTTTTGTAATTGATTCATTAGTTCTAGGAGAATTATCTTTTTCCCATTTTGTAATAAATTTATAAATTATATTGAATAACATTTATAATTCATAGATTTTTAATTTTTATATCTAAATATAAAAATATCAGTGATAATATAATGAATGAATCCATTGATTTCCTTGTGCCGACAACTACAAATCATACTGATTGGGAGGTGGCAGAAGATACTCATCTTTATAAGATTTTTTTCCGTAGTCTTGCCCAGCACCGCCCTGATGCTATTAATACTATTTATTGCGGATTCGATTTCGATGATAAAATCTTTAGTACAGAGTATGAAAGACAAAAGTTTGATAAATTTGGATTTAAAATAAAATGGATTCCAGTAGAACCTAATCGGGGAAATGTAGTTTCAATTTGGAATCATTTGGCATCAGTATCAACAGCTAATTATCTCATGATTATCGGCGATGATATTTTATTTCCAAATGATAAAGATTGGTTAAGACTTTTTAAAAAAATGTTAATAAAAAATAATAATTGGGGATGGTCAGCTGGTTACTCAAATAATGATAATATAGCGACTCAATTTTTAATTCATAGAAAACATATCGATCATTTTGGATGGGTCTATCCACCAGCTTTGAAAAATTGGTACTGTGATGATTTTATGTTTCAAATTTATCCCCGATCATTTCGAGGTTGGAGAAAAGATTACCCCTTGTTAAACTGTGGTGGTAATCCTAGATATATGCCTCAAAACGATAAAAATTTATGTGATAAATTAATTCAAAGATATCAAAAAGATTTATTAAAATCAATAAATAAATTTAAATATTGTGATTAATAAATGCCTCAAAAACCAATTGAAAAACTCGCCGATGATATTCAATTGTTAAAATTAGATATTGAAGAATTAAAAAGAGAATTAAAAAAAATTAATGTGAGGCTGAAGGCGAGGGATAGTATTATTGAGGAGAAAGAGAAATTAGATCAAGGTTGGGTGTGGTCTCCGTGGTAGTCTTCACTACTAAAATTACCCACTTATTATCATCACATTCCCAAACTTGACACCTACCCGTAATATTATGATTTCTTTTGATTTTTCTAAAATCATTATTATTTAGATTTTTAATAACCCATTTTTTACGGAATATACGACCCGATACTCCTGTCAGTGTAGACCACGAATCGAGAGCGGGATCGCTTTCATTAACAATATAATCTTTTTCACTGAGTTTTAGTGGACCAACTCCTTCCTCTTGTTGTGCTACAGGTTCAGCCTGAATCACTTCTTCTTCAGGTTCAGGTTCAGGTTCTTGATTTGCGCTAAGCGAGGGACGTTCAAAGTTCCCTGAATTAATAATCATTTTAATTAGTGCCTTTCTTGATATTCCGCCCGGAGCGGTCTCACATTCCCAACAATTACAAAAGACTTGATTGAGTTCATTGGTTTCCATCGGTAGGAGATATTCCATATCGAGATTGACACGTTTGAGTTGAAATTGAGAGTTACTCATAGTTTTTTTTTGGTTGGATTGGATTGGATATGGAAATCAAATTTTTAATAGTTTTGAAACAATTGCGGAACAAGTTTATAGTAATTTATTTTTTCTTTTTTCAGTAGTTTCAAAGCCTCGGTGAAGTTTGGTATATAAATACAATCTAAATTTTTTATCACTGATAAATTTTGAATTCCATTTTCTTCGCCGATAGATGAATCATTCAAAATTGTAATTCCATCTTTTTTTGTAAATTTATTAGTATTGCCAAGTTTTTTTTTTAAAACATAATTATCAGTGATAATAATAACATTTTTTAATTGATGTTTAATAATTCGGTGTAGACCTTCCTCAACAGATTTTATTCGATTCCAATTTGTTTTAATATATTTATGTCGTTTTTCAACATCATCAACTTTATTAATAAAAAAAACTCTTAAAAAAGTTTCAGGGGCAACACCAGCTTTTAAATATTCAGGATCTAATTTGATTTCACATTCTTTTAATTTATCCCTGAGATAACATACTAAACTAATTCTAGAATAACGATTGTTGAGTCCAGCGACTCCCACCGATAGATTATCATTATAAGGTTTTTCATTTTCAGGGATATTATCATTTAAAATTTTATCTTCATCTGTTTCATAAAGTTCAGTATTCCCGTGATATTCATGAACATCAACACAAAGATGATCTCCACCTTTCATGTCAACAGCGATTCCGTATTTTGGAATAACAAAATATCCTCCGTGATAAAATCCGTTTTCAAGTACAGTTAAATTTCCAAATCCAAAATCACCGCTATCTTTATGAACGGCTGTTCTAAAATTCCTATTCACTGTAATTGTTGAAAAAGGAGTATCGCCGATAGTTAAATCAGGATTAATTGACGCCTGTTTCATCTGTGAATCATACATTTCTTTATTAAGATTTTTATAGGAATTACTAATTTTTTGAATTACCCAGCAACCGTCTTCATATTTTAAATATTCATATCTTGTATAATGTGATAATCTACAAGGTAAAAGTTTACCCAAGTTTTTTGTTTCACTCCAATATCCAATTACATTTGAACTGACTTCATTTTGTACTTTCATTTTTGAAACTTTTCCATCAACTTCATATTTCGCCGACCAACCACCTTTTGAAATTTCTAGAACTTTTCTCTTTTTCCAATAAACAGAATTTGGATCTATCGGTCCAGCACTCGCTCCTCTACCACGAGTTCCTTTTGTTAATCCTTTAAAAGCAAAAAATCCTAAATCAGCTTCATTTGGTGTAAGTAGTTTTTTTCGAAATTTAAATAAAATAGAACCATCCTCTTTGTAACAATCACAATCTTCGGTGATTAACATTTTGTAAGAACTATCATCTAAAAATTTGCCTTTTAAAGATTTACATTCTTCATCAGTTAAAATTGGATCTAGTTTTAAATTTATCATCTATATTAAAAAAACAGATAAAATTTGATTTTCTATTTTAAAAAAAAATATCACATAAATTACATAGATATGGAACAATACAACAAATTACTCGCTGATAACAATGAAAAAGGTAGAAAACAATCATCACTTGATTTAATTAGTAATAATATTAAAAGACTTTACAATCGGTGCTATGGTAGTGATCCCGAAGATATTTCACAGATAGAAGCTATGATTGAGGATCCAGTTCATACGTTCGCTTGCTTACAGAGTGATTGGGATGGTAAAAAATTATCACTTTCAACTATGCTTTCATATACGAATTCTTTATTAGTATCAAATGATTTATTTGAATTATCTCTCGGCGAAATTTATGGAGATTTAGAAACTGAATTACAAGTTCGACGTGCCGATGAACAAAGAAAAAATCCATTCAAAGAAACAAAAATTTCAAGAAAACAGTTAGATGCTATTAGTAAAGATCAGTATGAAAAGATGGACGCGTTAGAGGGTTTCATGCGGTGGAAAGCTCACAAAGATATGATTTTATTTAGAATTATTAGCCGTTATCCATTTCGTGGTGAAACTGGTACATTAAAATATAGAAACAGAAAAGACATCCCTGAGGAAAAAGAAAAAATAAATTATTTAGTCGGCGAAGAAGATGGTTCATATTCGTTTGAATTTAACGCATATAAAACAGATAAAAAATACGGAACAAGATCAATTCCAATTGACGATAAACCACTGATAAAATTATTAGACTTTTATCTCAAAGATAGAAAATCTTTTAAACCTGAAAAGTTTGAAGAGGGAGTGTTTCTATTTTGGGACGCTCCCGATGATAGTGAAGAATCTCAAAAGAAACAGAGAAACAACATGAGTGTTTGGGTTAAAAGATTTTTAAAAAAATATGATATTAAAGCGAGTTTAACTGATATCACTAAATTACTTATCAGCGAGATTTGGGATGATGGTACAATTCAAGATAAGATCCAATTCGCTGAGTGGAGAGGACATGATCCAGCCACAGCCAGCAAGGTTTACGCCACCGCAAGGTGATTCGCGAAATATTCATCACGAACTTGACGACCTTTCTCTAAATCTTTCCCGATATATTTTCTACACTTAGGGGCATATTTTCCGTTGTAATTAAAAACATAATAATCATAAGATTTCTTTTTTCCACCCATAGGGTAAAGAAAAGCATCAGGATTTTTTTTAATTACTTCCTGAGGTTTAGGAAAAATCTTTAAAGCACAATTTTGTTGATGAGTTAACCATTGGAGATTTGAAACGTTATTATTTCTTGGATTTCCATCAATATGGTGTACATCCCGAAGATTATCAGGATTTGGTAGAAAGTGATCGGCGACCAATCGATGAAGATAATATTTCTTTATTGCTCCATTTTTTCCTTTAGGATACAATCCGTAACTTAAATAAGGAGATTTACTGCCATTTGTAGCTGGCGCCTTAAATTGCTCATATTTAGAATTATATAACATTCCGTTAGAATAGACTAAATACCTTTCATCATATTTACAGGGAACAACATCTAAATCTCCAAAATCAAAATCAACATTTTCCATTATAATTTGTTTAATGTACTTTGTTTTTAAATAAGTTATGTAATTAATCAAAGGTAATGAGAAATTCACCTCTTTTAATAAAGAGCGGGATATTTGATTGTTTCACCGACTTTCTTTTTTCTAATTGTTTTTTAATTCTTCGAGGAATAATCATTTCTATTTTTTGTCTTATCTTAGGATCTTGATTGATTAAATCAACGGCTTTTCTCACCGATGGAATCTCAGGAAATCTCGCAACATAAGTGGCGTCCTTATAGACATCAACGGCGTCCATATAACCCGAAGGCATTAAATAATATCCATTTCTTGAATAACCTATCAATTTTTTAGCTGTTAACATAACATCTGTTTTTTCTTTAATTGTTAAAGTTTTCGCTGGATTTGGTTTAATCAAATAATCTATTAATTCTTCTTTTGACTTAATAAAAAAATAATCATCCTCAGGGATAACATTATCTAAAAATCGTACAACCTCAACAATCGCTTCTTGTAATCCTTTTTTATTTTTATCATTTTTTCCTGTTATCGGTAACTTAAATACTCTAATAATATCTAATAATTCTTTTCTTGAATGACTCATGTGAATTTCAAAAAATTTAGTTGTGTCTTGTAATTCTAAACTCATTATATAATCTACTTTATATTATAATTCTAATTTTTAAACGTATTTATTTGAAAAGTTTCTATATCAAACTTTTGTAAAAATAGAAGTAAAAAAAAATCATAGTAATAAATCTTAAAACTTTAAAAAATAGAAAAGTTTCTATATCAAACTTTCTCTCTTAAATGAAATACTACAACAGTGTTTCCTGAAATATCATCAATAGGTCTTTCATTGACATCAACAATTTGAACTTCAATATTGTTTAAAATCTCAGGATTAGTATTGTGAAGTCCAACATAAGTCTTTTCACCTGGAGCGAAGAATAGATCACCGAATTCTCTACCATCATTAGTGAATCTTGGTAAATGATATAATATCTTTGAAACTGAATTTTTAGCACCGTTATAAGATTGTATCGGCATATTTGAAAGTCTCACAAAGGCTGAGTGAACTCGAAATTCCGGCGCCCGAAAACTTTTAAAAGTCTTTACCGCTCCACCCGCCGATGAAACAACATATCCATCCGCTTCACCTTCAACGTTATCAATAAATGATTTAAGTGGAAATCCTAATGTACGATTCATTTTAGCCTGACCGGCAAATGTTTCAGTTTCATATTTTCCTTCTAAATAATAATTTTTAGAATAAGGTTCATTCCAACCAATAATAAAAGCGGAGGATTTATTAATTCCAGCGTTTGCCCCTAATTCCCCATCATAAGTTGATACGGCGGTTGAAACATTTGATTGATCTACTATCATCTTGTCTTTTGTATCACAAAGTAAAGTCTGTGATAAACAATAAGGTCTATTCTTAGTATCGCTGATAATAGCTAGATTAAATTCTCCCCTAACTTTTGAGTCGGCGTTCCTCATAACTCTATTATTAGTATAATAATCATCACCGGTGGTAAATGTATTACCGACTACCGTTGGAAATCTAAAATCTACTGCCCCAGCGTAATGACTAGAATAATTACTAATTGTTAGAATTTCACCTTTTGTTGCTATATTTAATCGCGGATAAAGAGCGTTTCGAGTTTCGCTGATAGGAAGGAAAGTCTCCCATCTTTTAGTTTGACCGATATTACCGAGTATCTGTTGACGACCACCGACTGAACCATCAAAATGAAGTACCATCTTGTCTCCTACGGTGCCGAACTCAACCTCTGTGAAAGAAGCATTAAAACCAGTCGTCGTCATTTTAGTACCAGCATTAGCATTTGAACCACCCTGTCCGTAATATATAACTTCACTTTGAACCAGTTGATCCAGCTTATCGTCATAACTTAACTGATAAATACTAATATTACTTCCATCATTCTCGACCACAAAATCATAAAAGTCTTTTTGATTTCTCATTTCAGCGCTTGACCCAGCCTTTCCGCCCCGATTTTTTACTAGATATTTTGATGATCTACCGCTTTGAGATGTGCCTCCCACCGCTGTACCTGGTAATAGATTCGCTATGTTCACCGGTTGAGTAGTAGTATCCCGAACATATTCCATTTGAGGACGAGACAGACCAACACGCCAACCTTTGGACGCTTTGCTGACATCAACCTTGAAGAATCCATCAACTAAACCGAGAGTATGACCGTGTCCTATCACCGAACAACTCATCCTATCCATCTCCTCAGTGACCGAGTTGGAAGCGACGACATCCTCTAATCTTGTGAATTCTTTGGTTGATCCTTTTGTAGTCGAAGTCCAACTTGAGCCTGGTGCGAATTGGGGATTTGTCAGTTGCTTGGGATTCTGCCAATAATCAGTTAACATAGTTCCAGCGACCGCGGTTATATTTTTCGCCGATGAATCTCCTCGCTGAGTAGTTACTATTTGTAGTCCATCAACTTGACCACTCGCATTGGTAGATTGAGTGACTTCATAATTATTATAAATTTCAGGATTCCCATAAGATTCATTTAAAATTCTTTTTAATTCATCAACCCAATCATCGGTATTGTAAGTTCCGGGTCGAGGTCTCATGGGTATCGGCATCTCTAATCTTGACTGAACATCACCGGTTCCGGGTGTTCCAGTAGTCTGTAACTTACCGAAGTATTTATACATCACACAATTGTTTTCAATATCTATTAAGGCATCTCGACGGATCTTAATACTCTCAACAGCTATTTCAGCGTCCTTTGGAACTTTTATCGGCGAAGTAAAATGATTTTGAAAAGATGATGGCGCCTCAATCCCTGCTAATGTTCGGGTTGGGGCTCCGCCTTGAAGAGCGGAATATTCCTCTTGAGAACTTGATGCTATTATTAGACTCATATTTATAATAGTTATCAAGTTTTTATTTTTTATGATTAAAAATTAAAAAGAAGGGTAAAGTATATTAATGAAAAAACCCAGTTCTAAATCTAAGAAGGTGACCATGAAACCACTAGCGTCGGTGATCACCGAGGATAGTGTTGAAATGTATAGTGAAAAGAAATCTAAACAACATAATGTCCCGAAATCTGTTAAGGACTTTAATAGAGTAACCCCCAAAGAAGCGTTCGGCGTCAAGAAAAAGAAACGTGATAGGGAGGTCCCTAAAAATAAGAAGTAAAATGTTCCCATGCTTCTTGAATTTTACGAAACGCTTCATTTGACCCACCCGGTTTGTCGGGGTGAGTTTTTAAAACAGATTTACGATATGCTTTTTTAACATCATCTTGACTCGCCGATTTTTTTAATCCAAAAACATTGAATGGATAATCAGGATCTAATTTCTCTTTGGGTTCATCTAAATCATTTGAATCCCATCCATAAAATCCACCGAAGAATCTTCTAAAAAAATCTTTATTTCTTTTATCTCTATTTTCTTTTTCTTCTTGTTCTTTTTCTCTTTTTAATTTTCTAATAAGTTCTTCATAATCTTGATAAAATTTAGGTAGTACTTTAAAAATTCCACCATGTGGTGAACTATATAGAGGTTGAGAAATAAATCGGTGATTAATTGAATATCGACATCCTGATACAATATAATATTCCATTGATTCTTAATAAAGAATAATTAGATTAAAATTATTATCAAATTTAATAATAAAAGAATGAGTGATCCAGTTGTTGTTGTTGCTCCACCCGAGCCCGAGGGTCAATTACAAGATTATTCAGTAGATCAATTAGGAGGATTTGTCGTAATGGTAGCTGGTGCTATCGGTTCTTTATTACTGGTTGTTTGGCAATCAAAATGTCATTGCCGAATGAATTTATGTTATATTTTTCAATGTGAAAGAAGACCACCAAGTGAAGAAGAAATGAAATCTTTAAAAGATCAATCTAAGGCATTGAAAGATAAAAAAAATAAAAATAAAAAAACTACCCCTGGTCCGCCAGCTCGAACTTCAAAAGATAAATTATATGATATTGAATCGCCGACAGATGAAGAATTTAATGATCCTGAAACTGAACCTGAACCTGAACCTGAACCTGAACCTCAAAGAGTGTAATTATTTTTTTAATTCTTCTATTTGTAATTTTAATTTTTTATTCTCTTCTTCTAATGATTTGTTATTTTCAAGCCATCCTCTATCACATGCTTCTAGTCTTTTCATTTCTTTATCTAATTCTTTGAATTTGGATTTCCATCTATTCTCAACCTTGAGTTCATTTAATAATAATTGTAATACCGATGAATTCTCGACTTGTCGTGGGAATGCTTTTATTTGACCGATAGTTATTTTATCATCTCTTTTCATCTTTTTTTGAACCTCTTTAATCATTGGAAATTTTTCATGTAAATCTTTAATATTCATTTTTAAAGAAAGTTTCTATACCAAACTTTTTTGAAATTGGTAATCAAATTTTTGAATGTTTTGAATTGCTATTTTTTCTTTTTTAATTCTTCTAACTGTAATAGTAATTGATGATTTTCATCAGTGAGAGATTGAATCATTTCAACATGGAGTTCTAATATCGGTGAATTCTGTACTCGTCTATTGTAACCCTTGATTTGATCTATTTTTATTTCATCATTTGTTTTCATTACTTTTTTGATGGTTTCAATCACGGGAAATTTTGCTTTGAGAGACATAGTTGTTTTTTTTGATTGGATTGGATTGGATGTGGAAATCAAATTTTTGAATGTTTTGAATTGCTATTTTTTTTTCGATTTTTTCACTTTATCAGCGAGATCTTTATCTGCTTTTCCCCAAGTCCCCGGCTGTTTCATCACAAAGGAATAGATCCTAGCTTGACCCCACTGCGTCGCTGACATCTTACCTTTTAATGATTTCCCACCGACCTTTTTACCACCAGTAGATCTCACCGAACTAGGATTTGATTTGTGAGCGCCTCTGCCCCTACTCATCACTTGATTCAAAATTGATACCGATATCCCTGTGAGTTTTGATATCTCAGCGATACTGTGACCTTCATCAGGTTTGAATCCGTACTTCCTATTGAAATTTGTTTTATTAGTCATTTTTTTAATAGATAGGATATTTTATTTTTTTCTGTGAAATTAATAAATGGAAGTAGATTTAATTTTATGCGGAGCTATAATTGTTAAAGAACAGGAATATTTTATAAATAAGATTATTGATAATCTATCCAATGTAAAATTCAAAAATAGATATATTTTATTTGACGGACCACCAGTAAATCGTTCAAAAGAAAGAATTGATGATTTTCAAGAATTTAAAAATAGAATGATTACAAATCATCCCGATTTTACTATTATTGAAAATGAAGAAAATATTTACTATAAACCTCTATTAGATAAATTTTTGCTAAATAATAATCTATCAGAGAATCTATTCATTATTCAAGATGATGTAATAACTGAATCACTGGATTTGGAAAAACTTTTAACAATTAAGGAATCGAAAAAAGATTGTAAGATACTTTATATCGGCGAAAAAAGAAAACGTGCTTCACATTGGTTTACAGTTATTAATACAGAAGAAGATCTAACTCAAACTCACGGCTGGGCGGAGAGAGTCTATTTAGTGAAAACTGAAGATTTAAAAGAAATCTTTAAAAAATTATCATCCGTGAAACGAGGAGGGTATGGTGGGAGATTTATAGATGTTTATTATCAAAATGTAATGAATCGTGTCAGTTGGAAGCGAGATTTAACTGATGAACAAAAACTTGAATATTGGAAATTTTGGGGGTGCTACTGTATTGAAGGAATGTATCACCGACATCTAGTTGCTAAGAGATAAGTTTCTATATCAAACTTTCTACTTTTAAGAGTTTGAAAAAAATATTATCTATAATATATAATAATGCCAAGAACTAAGGGTGGGAAACCAATTTTGAATAAACCATTCAAATCATCAAAAACACCAGCTGGAAAAAAGTATTCAGTCTATGTTAAAGCTGATAATAAAAAGGGATATAAAACCATTCACTTCGGCGCCAAGGGTATGGATGATTGGAGATCGGGGACCGCTACAAAAGAACAGAGAAAATCATTTAGAGCGAGGATGGCTGGAGTGAAACGTAAAGATGGAAGTTTAGCGATAAAAGATAAGAGTTCACCAGCCTATTGGGCATATAATTATCTTTGGTAAACTTGTAAACAATGACATAAATATTTATCAATAATTTAAAATTTAACCAATAATTTTCTTTTGTAATCTTTGGTTATATATATATGTCATACCTTGCTGATATCAAAATGCCTGAAAAACAAGAAGAAATTGAAATTAGAGATGAGGAAACTGGCGAAGTAGATCCTAATTTTATTTATGAAGAAGAAGTCGCCGATGATGGTGTTGAGGAGGAACAGGATCCTCTACCTCCCCCACCTGAAAAAAAAGTCAAATTAAAAAAGGAAGATATTTTTAAGCCGAAAAACGCCCCACCCAAAAAGGTTGCCCCTCCTCTCGAACCTGAACCTGCCCCTGAACCTATCGTTCCAAAGATAGCGCCAGTACAGAAAAAAAAAAGAGTAATGAGTGAAGCACAAAAGGAGGCGTTGAAAAAAGGTCGCGAAAAGCGAATGGCTAATAAAAAACAGAAAACTGAACCAGTCAAAGAATCTGTCACAGACAAATCGACACCTAGTCCTGTCGCGGAGCAACCAAAGCAGGCTACTCAAATCTATTATGACAAAGATGAACTGGCTGATTTAGTATTTCAAGGAGTTCAGCGATATGATAACATGAGAAAGGAAAGAAAAGAAAAAAAGAAAAAATCACAAGCACAGGCTAATCATGATCAAAAAGTTTTTAAAGATATTAATAACGCTATCTCACGGCAGAGTGATCCTTGGGGAGATTGTTTTCGCTGATTTATCTTTTAATCGTAAATCACTCCTTTTATTTTTTCTTTCAAATATCCTACAATAGTTAGGATATTTATCAGCGAGGAATTCTTTATCGATTCTCTCGGTATCTAGATCTCTTCCATCTCCATCACAACCTCCTTTATTATAATTTTTTGTTTTAGGAGCGATCCAATTATTTTTAACAATTAATCCATCTCTTAAATAATGAAGAATACAATTTTCGAAGTCCTCAGCATAATTTGTTTCTAATATAATTTCTTTTCTAACAAATCTAAATCGTAAACATCCTAAACAATATCTTAAATCAAAAGTAAATTCTTTACAACCTTTCATAAACATAGAATTATCACATTGATAAGTTCCTCCGTAACTAGCTTTTTTTTCATTCATAAGTTTTTTCATTTCACAACACTTATCAATAAAATCCACAGAGTTTTTTTCACAATCAATTAGATCTACCATATCATCATCAATCTCAATAATAAATTCTCCTTCATCAAAAGTATCAGTGATAAAATTATGAGTTTTTCCAATTCCTTTTACATTTGCCTCAATAATATTAAATTCCTTTAAGTCCCTATATTTTTCGATTTCCGGATCATCTTCTCTTACAAAAATATAAATAGATTTAGCTGGGACGTTTTGGTCCCCTAAATATTTCAAAGTTTTTAATTGAATTTCTCGTGATCTTTGATAGGATGGAATTATAAATTTCATTTTTACTTTCTTACAGATTTTTTTTTTTATCTATTTATATTAAAATATCTTTGATGAATAAAGATGGTTCAAACAAGAAGTCAGTCAAAGAAAGAAAATCTAAATTTGTGCCAACAATTATGCCAGTGGTTCCACCTGAAGACGCGGGAAATGACGGACACCCTGAAATACATCCGCATCTCCCTCAAATTGCGGGACCTGGTGGAGGGGCGCTCCTCTTAATGATAAGTCCAGTACGAACTGGAAAATCAACAATTATTAGTAATCTTTTACTCGGCGACAGTGAAATGGGATTCTATGACGCTCAGGAAAGATTTCATACTACGACTATTATTTCTAATACAATCGCGAATGATGTAACTTCAAGATTTTTAGCGAAAGCTTTTAATACTCATGATAGTTATAATGATATGATTATTGATGGAATAGTTAGTCAACAGAAAGGATTTGATAAAGAAGATCAACCCGATATCGCTGTGATTTTAGATGATTGTTTAGGTAGTATTCGCAGAGAAGCAAGAATAAATCATTTAGCAAGTCGATTCCGTCATTTTAATATTAAATTATTAATTATTAGTTCACAGAATTTTAGAAGTTGTAGTCCTATTATTAGACAAAACGCTACGAATGTTTTAGTTGGATCTCCTTTTCCAAATCAAAAAGAACTCGGCAAGATGGCTGAGGAGTACGGGGATGTGTTCGGTGGTGGTGATAATTGGTTAAAAATTTATAAGAAAGCAACACCTGATAAATATAATTTTCTTCACATGGATTTTCAAAGTAATCCACCCAAAGCATATCGTAACTTTGAAGAATTAATAGCTGAAGGTCCAACAATTCTCGGCGAAATTCCTGAATTAGATAATGAAGATTTTGAATTTACCGATGAAAATAAAGATATAAAATAATATATAAAACAATCAAAGATGGATATGTACGGAATCAGTAATTCGATTATGGAAGAAAATACTCTCCACGGCAAGATGGATCAGGAAAGACAATTAAGACAGGCGACCTTTGATTTAGCGACTAAACAATTTAAAGGGGCACAGAAGGACGCTAGGGGTAGAGATACTACTACAAATGAAGAAGATATTGGTGGAAATGTCAGCGATATTCAAAAAGTAATTCAGGTTGGATCGGGTCTCAAACAAGGAGCGAAAGGAGCGGTAGCAGGGGCAAGCGAAGCGTTAGGGGCAAGACTCGCTAGCGCAGGACCCGCGGTAGCGGAACAGGGCGCGTCGCGACTGTCTACTCTTGGATCCGCTCTCGCCGATGGAGCAGGAACTACGGGGACAGCCCTTAAAGGTGGAATTGTCGGTTTCGGTCAAGGTCTAGATGAAGCGGGCGGAGGGACCTTTTTGAGGGGATTAGGGACAGCGGATGAACCAGGAGTTCTTCGTTCGGTAGCTGGTGGCGGTGAAGGATTAACAGGAGTAGAAGGAATTATTCAAAAGGGACTTGTCAAGGCTGGTGGTGGTGAGACCTTAGGTCTAGTTGGTGGCAAGGCGTTTGGAGCGATCGGTGGATTAATGGACGCTGGGGGAGATATTAATTCATTAATAAAAACGGGTGGTAAATCAATGTACACTCGAGTAGACTCGGCTACTGGAAAGAGAGTAGAAGATTCAGGTATTGATAAAGCGGGAGATATTCTCACCGAGGTTGGTTCGGCTGCCGATGTCGTATCGGCATTTACTGGTGGTCTATTAGCACCTATCGCTGGCGCAATTACTTTGGCAGGGGCGGGTCTATCAGCTGTTGGATCTATTGAAGATGAAAAGAGTGATGATAAAGAAGTCGGTATTAAAAGTGACGGCACAACAGATGCTAGTGTGGCGCCGAAGATGAATGGGGGAGCGATAGCACCCGCTTACGCTTCATTAGGATTCGTAGGAAATATGAGTCATAATCCTCTAAGTCATATAGGATGATTTTGACTTTTTAAATTTTCCATATTTTTTTTTATTATTTATTAAAGTATAAATATAAATGGCTAATTTTTGGACAGCAGAGGATAAAATACCAATCGGTCAAACTAAAATAGCGGTTCCCGCTGAACATGGATTAGATTACAATCCGGGACAGAAGATTGAATTTCATATTCCTTCATCGGTGAATTTTTTTCAACCGAAGGAATCTTACCTGAAATTTGATGTGGAACTAAGTAATCCATCAAATCCTATCTTCCTTCAATTAGATGGTCAGCTCGGCGGTCAAGTTTTAATCAGGGACCTGAGGATCTATTCGGGAGGCGCTGGTCGCGTTCTATTAGAGGAATATCAAAATTATAATGTTTTAACGGCTGTTAAGTACGATTATGAACTTAATGATACTATTAAACAGAAACGGGCGTTAACCGAGGGATGTGTTTATTACGATGAACGCAACAGAGGCACGACTGGACTAACTCAGGATACTAATAATAATCTTAATAATAATCCTTACTTCAAATCTCCGGCTACAGGAACTCGTGATGGCACATCGGGTGAAGTTGAATTTAAGAAATGTAAATGTCTTTTACCCCTAAATACGGGAATATTCTCAAATGATAAAATTTTCCCCGTTGGTTTAACTGAGGGTCTTATCGTAGAAATAATTCTTGAAGACGCTAAACATTGTATTCAGCAGTTAGACACTTGTTCTCATCACAGAAAACTCACAGCGAATCCTTTATTCTTATCTTGTGATACTCTCGCTGACGGAACGGCTCCACCAGCCGACCCTAACACCGCCCCTCTGTACGCACCCGGGAACAACTCAGCCAAAGCATTCAGCGCTTTCTATATTCGCCGAGACAATACTATGGGTATTAATGCTTCGGTTGGTGGATCTCAAATCCCCCTCGCTATTGGTCAACATGTTAAATTCTTAAAAAGTAATACAAACGTCTCTAATCCATCTATTATTAATAGTTCTCACGGAGTTATTCAATCTATTGATTATGAAGCGGGAACAAAGAACGCTGTCAAGATTACCTTAACTCAGGCGTATGCCCCGACAGCCACTATGGACGATCAAATGATACTCGTTGATTCTTCTATCGGTAACGCTACTACGGCGTTTAGACCGACTTACAAAATCACCGATTGTGAATTTATAGTACAAAAGGTAAGTATGCCTCAGGGTTATACTTCGAAATTAGCGAGCATGATGAAGGAGGGAGGGGCAATGAATTATGATTTCTTATCTTATACTAATTATAAAACATCTCAAATCGCGAGTGAAAAACTGACTACTCTAAGAATTCCACTAACTCAAAGTCGCGCTAAATCTGTTTTAGCTATCCCCTGTGATGCGTCGGTATACACTCAGGATCAAATTATTCGGGGATTAAATACTGTTATTGAATATTATGATCGCGGTGAATATGATTTCCGCGGGGCAAATCATTCGGTGAGACCGGGTCTTGTTGGAATCACCGATAATCTTACTCAGTATCAGTTATTCTATGATGGAAAATTAAATCCTAGCCGTAAGGTCAAATGTGATCGTATTTCTAATTTAACTAGTATTGATCAGCAACCTCTCATAGAATTAGAAAAAGCATTAGTGATGGGTGGAATTAAACCTCATTCGTTACTTAACTTCAGGAAGAATTTTGTAATTGGTCGCGCTCTATCTTTACAGGATGGTGTGTACGACACGAGAGGTCGTGATTTCCAGCTTCAGGTAGAATATCAGGAAACTACTCCTCCGGCGAAGAATAAACTTTGGAACACTTGGTGTGGTCATTTAAGACGTATTGTTATTTCAGGTAATTCCATTTCTGTTGTTATCTAAAAGTTTCTATACCAAACTTTCTTAAAAATTAGTTTTTTAAAATTATTAAATGAAAATTATATTATAATTAATTAATATAAATGACAAGTTATTCAACACATCAAGAAATTGTACCATCTAATATCACTAGTGATGGAAAGTTAAGTTATTATAACGGGCAACCAACTATCCAGTTCTTACTCGGTGAACAGGATCGATTTGTAAAACCCGGCACGATTCGATTAGTCGGCGAATTCACTGTTTGGAAGGACGCTGGTGGCACTACTCTACCAGTAGAAACAGATGGAATTCGTATGAATGAAAGATTAGGAGTAAATTCCGTAGTAGATCAAATGACTATCTTCAGCCAAAAGTCGGGTCAGGTAATGGAATCTATTAATCATCACAATCGTATGATGTCTTCTTATCTATCGGTGACTCAGTCGATGGATGATTTCGCGGGTCACACTTATGAAACGTCTCTTCGGTTCCCTAATTTCAAGGCACAGGAATTAGGAGTCATTACTAATACTCAGGCTGACGACGCTCAGGGTAAAAATGAATTCTGTATTCCTCTCGTATGTGGTCTATTTTTAGGTCAGGAACCAATTCCTCTGTCGGGAACTTGGGGTGTCGGTGGTCTCCGTATTGAACTCCAGCTTGCCCCTGATAGTAATGTTTTATTTTCCAAAGATAACAACGCCACCAATCTCCTCAACGCTCATTATGAATTATCAAATGTTAGACTTATCTGTGAAACGATGGTTCCTCCTCCGGATCAGTTATCATCTTTAATGTCACAGACTACGAATACTTTTGTTTATAATTCTATTACATCGTATTATCAAACTATTAATTCAGCGAATGCTACTTTGAATTTCAACCTTGCCCTCTCCAAGGTGCTTGGAGCATACATGAATGTAGTCCCAGCAAGTCATATTAATAATTTGACAAGGGACGGATTAGCAACGCTTCCTTTTACAAATAGTGATGGTTCAGTAGCGGTGGTTGAGCAGGCAGTTTTCACTCGTGGTGGTGAACGTTATCCTCTTCAGTACAATCTCGACACAATACAGAAAGAAACTTCCAGTAATACAACGATTGATTCTCAGTTAGCTCGTAATTATATTAATTCAGTGATGGGTTTCGCTAAGGTTAATCGCTCGTCCGTTATGCCGAACAATTACAAATATTTTTCAATGACTGATAATTATGTTCAGGCTAAGGAAACAAAGGATGGTGGTTCCGCTTACGGCTTAGGTATCGCTTACGATACTATCAGCGATCAAGGGATCAGTTTCGAAAATGTTCCATTCGGCGTTCAGTTCCAGCTTAAACTATCTAGTGATTCTCCTCAGTCTGTTTTCCTTTTCGTTCACTCGAAACAGACAGTATTATCCACTCCGGCTGGAATTCAAGTTATGAAATAAGTTAATTTTTTTTTAATTTAGTCATAATATTTTTTTTTTAATTTGTCATAGTATAAAATGACAAGCATTAATAATTCCGCACAGAGTATGACTCAGCAGGAATCGGCGACTCCTGGTGTTGGGGCGATTCCGGATTTAGTTAAGATTGGTACAATTCCAAGTGATACAGCGATTGATGTCGCTACTGAAATTTTAGAACCCGTTTCATTTAGTCAAAGTGAAGCGCGATTTGTTTTAAGTAATAAAGGTATTCTTCATAGTAATTCTCGTATTACTTTCGCGATTGATAAAACTGTATTTACTAATCCAACGACCGGTCAGGATTCTTTCTTCCCGATAAACATTGGAGTAGCCTCCCTACTCCAACGAGTAAGATTAACTGTTGGTGGTAAAACTGTCAGCGAATTAGAAGATTTTAATCATTACTTTGCTTATGAATCTAATTTTATTACTCCTGAAAATAATAAAGAACGCGAACAAGTGTTCGGTTCTAGAATTGGTTTAGGGACTCGCCCGACTTTAAAAGAACGTCAGGCAGACTATAAATTAGCAGGTGTACCAGCCAACAATATTGAATCTATTAATGAAGCGGATTCTATCTGTATTGATAACGGCAAGGATTTTGATTATGATTCGACCTCTAACACTTTCCCTGACAAGGACGACCCACTCGTCCCAAATCGTTTGATTCATGATTATCAGGACAGCGATAACAAACCAGTTTTCTCTATTTTAATCGCTGATTTATTCCCGTTCTTAAAGATGAATCAATTACCCCTATTTATGTTAAAGGAACAAGTTATGATTCATTTAACATTTACCCCTCAGGTGTCGGGAGGTCTCGCTTCCAGCGATTCCAGTCGGGTTGTTACTACTCTCGGGGATGTTGGAGACGCTGACGCTACTATTCTCCGTGATGATGTCAAGATGGTCGCCGATTATATTTTCTATCCTCAGGAAATGATGCTTCAATATCAACAGGCAAACGCTAATATGAGTTTCTCTTATGTTGACTATCAGTTCGTAAAACGTGATGTCAGTTCTAGTGAATTTTCAGGTCAGTTAATCCAAAATGTTGGCGGAGCTGGTAGAATTGTTAATAAAGTATGCGTACAGGTTGAGAATAAAAAACCGGGTGATCAGGGACTTATTAATAATTACGGCAGTGATTCTCCTCTTGTAACGGCAACCGGTGTCGGCACAGTTGAAACCAATCTAAGATACAATGATCTATTTTTATTCCCAATAGACGTTACTAATTCGGCTCGTCACTTTCACAATCTATTAATGACGGAAGGTCGCATTCCTCACATCTGTCGTGATTTCTATTCGGGTCAGGGACAGTTAGCAAAAGAAGCTGATTTTGGAGCGTTTGAGGATTACCCGATGGGATCGGCATATGCTGGAGGTTCTTCTCTAAATGTTGATGTAAGATCTAGGGCAAATTGGCATTGTTATCGGCTCAATCGTAATGAGAGAGTTAATTCCCGAGGTATTGAAATCTATGATAAACGCCTCACTATGTCGGGTCCATCTACTCTTAGGGCGTGGGTTCAGGTAATGAGAACGGCTCAGCTCAGCGATGGAGTAATGGAAGTAGCTTATTCTTAAAAGTTTGATATAGAAACTTTTCAGTATTTTTTAATGTAAACTTTTTTAATATTATATAATAATAATATATAATGGAAGAAACTATTCTTGTTGAATGTTCTAGACAAAGTTCTATTGAAGGAACAACTCAAAATTTTACTTCACCAGCCGAGTGGACTTGTGAAACAGGAGATGGAATCGTTTTAGATATCGGTGATAAAATTCAATTACATTCAGGATTTGTAAGTGAAAAAGGAGCTGAAGCGGGAAAAATAGAAATAAAAGAAAGAGAAAGACTTCCTGTCAAAGTAGAAGTCAGTAAAGAGATTCAGTTTTCACATCCTCAGGAACCAGCCAATGTCGATCAAATGACTCCCCTTAACGGAGTATCAGCTGTAAATCAAAATCAAATATATCCTTTCGCTTGTGAATTTGGTGGTACTGAAATCAGGACTATACCCTATAATGACGGAGAAACAAATGTAATTTTTTCACCTTATAAAACTACCAATGGTGAATTCTACGCTGGATTACCTAGGCGTCATATTGGGTATAACGCCAGTATTAACGCAGTTACCCCCGATAACATTTGGGATGTTTATGATTATTCGGGGAGAGAATCAAATGGAACAACTCGTACAGCAAATAACGGAGTCGCTGGAAACGTTCAGTTCGCAATGTCAGGTCCCATGTCGGCATCTCTTTCAGGTGGTAGTAGTCCCGCCCCCGAGGATAATGTTATTTTTCAATTCCCACCAGCCGACAGAAAATTAGTTTGGAGGAATAAAGATAATCCAACGGATAGAGGAGGAACTCCGGTTCCAAATGGACCCAAATGTATGGTATTAAATGATTGTAGTCGCTATACTATTTTTAGAATGAAAGAAGTTTTTCGAACTTTGGCATCAGCGAACGCCTCAGGGGCAGATGGTGAACTTTCAGGATTAGGTGGACCCGATTCAGTTACAGCTTCAGCATCGGGAACAGAAGCATATCAAGATCGGGTTGATAGACGAGATCCAGCGATTCTCGGTGATTGGGAACAAGTCAAAGAATTATTTACTATGAAAAGTAAAGCAGGATTTAATTCACCACTTGATGTCGCTACTGAAATCACAGAACAACTTAATAAAAGAGGAGAATTAAAAAACGCCTCAGCCTACACAAGACCCATGAGGGTGAACGCTGAATACCCTATGTCAATGAGATTATTAGGTTCTTATTCATCGCCGACAAGAAAACCATATAATTGTGCCTCTATGCTTTGGGATCACAAACTTTGGGATAATTTCAGGGATGTTAGAACAGGGGCAAGTAATGAGGTTAAGGAAGGGGCACATTTATATATGAGTATGTTTCAACATATCGGTGTTAAAAGACCGGATCTATGGAGACAAGGTAGATCTACAAACGCTAGTCAAGGATTTTTAAAACCCGATGTATCAAATGGTGGAGGAGACAGTCCTATCATTAGTCAATGTTTAAATTTAGGAATGAGATGGACAGAAGATAATTTATTAAATTTAGATAAATTATTTAAGATTCAAGGTAAATATCCTGAATTATTTAGAACTGATATTCGACAGATGGGTAATCCGGGATTAGCTCAGGGGACTCCTAATTATAACTTACAAGGAGTTGATTATCACAGATATATTCATATTAATAGACAAGATGAAAATGATGGTCCGGAATCTCACTTCCCATCATTTACCTTAGGATACGATTTATATGGACCGAGAGAAGGACACGCCATTCCGCCAGGTTATTCATATAATCAAAAGATGGCAAGTTATCCTTTATTCTTTGATTATAATACAAATACTGAAAAATTTGGTTTGAATGATGTTGGATTCTGTGAAGATTCTAATGGTGGAGTCAGCGATATAAATGATCTCGCTTACGGCTGGGCAAGACAAATGAGAATATCAAGCGCTATTTCAGTTTCAGGTGAGGATGAATATTATATAGGAATTCAATTTACAAGAACAGGAAATAGAATCCCTTCATATTTATTTAATGGAAAATCTCATATCGCTCAAACAGGAAAAGGTGGTCGGCGATGGGGATTTGATTATCACTTCTCAGCCTATGGATCCGCTTGTATTAATCTTTATTCAGGTGTTGTACCACGCGCTCACAAATCACAAAACGCTTTTGATATCGGTGGAATCTATAAACCAGGAATCACTTGTGGACAACATTTCCAAAATCTTTTATATGAAAACAGTCAAGCAACACAGGCGAATGGCAAAGAGGATTTCGCGGGTGGTTATAATACAGGGGCATATTATCGATCTTTGTTTTTAGGGGCAGATAATCCAGCATTATCATTTGACGAAACACAAAATAGATTTTCATTTACTAATTTACATACTGCCGAGAGAGGATCAAATATTCATAACGCCGGTCAAATAGATGTAAGAAACGCCTCAGGAGTTATTACTGTACCAGGAGCTACAGCGAATCCTCAGGCTGATTCACCATGTTATAAAGTTAATAAAGCATTATTAGGAAATTCTTACTGTCCTGATATGGCGCCATACAATGATTTAATAATTCCAGCTGACAGAGAGATGCCTCAACAATTAATGTTATCAAATAATTTTGAAGCGTGGCAACCTTACGACGCTACATGTGGTCTTTTTATTGAACAAATAGTTGTCCCCGAGGCGGTTTGGAATGAAAATTTAATTGGAGTTTTAGGATTTTATTACAGTCAGTTTGATAATACCGATACAACGAGACAGGCAACTATTAATACTCGAGCTGATTCATCTAATTTAGCAAGTCTAACAACTCAGGCACCAATTAGAGCAAGTGATATGTTGAGTTGGACTAAAAACGGATTTGGTAATAGTAATTTCTCGCTGACAGAACCTATGATGTACACTCGACGATATACATCTATCGGGGGGCAAATTCCTATGAACTCTTATCGTAATATCGCCCCAGCCGTTACGGTTTTTTTTAGTGAGAATGATTCATCAACAAAAATAACGGCAATTGATTTACCAACTAAAACGGCAAGACCTTATTATAGTATAAGAAGCGATATTATTCCCAGAGCATCTTTTATCGGTGGAAATCAAGATCTAACAAAAGCAACTTCCGGAGCTGTGAATCGACCAGTTGTTGGAATCGTTAATAAAGTCAACGGATATGGAGATTTTTATTCAGGA
>Ga0209337_1000797_pt1 | contig 25061 bp, 34 predicted proteins | sample LinPmetageLP53_FD_184044 | JGI IMG/M metagenome (GOLD analysis project Ga0209337, IMG submission 184044) | Marine viral communities from the Pacific Ocean - LP-53 (SPAdes) (version 2) | ecosystem: Environmental > Aquatic > Marine > Oceanic | place: Pacific Ocean | collected 2010-02-08 | reverse complement strand
GGTTTACTCCCGTTCGTGTTGTGTGTAATAACACTCTTTCCTTCGCTCTTGATTCAGAGTCTGCCTCGTCAGTAAAAGTAACTCATAGGCAAGCATTTAATCCTGATCAAGTTAAGTCTACACTTGGAATTGCTAAGGAGCAATTAGATCTTTATAAAGAGAAAGCTGAGTTTCTTGGCAACAAGAGATTTAAGAAAGCTGATCTTCTTGAGTACTTTAATAATATTTTTCCTTCTATGTCTTATGACGAAGAGAAAAGAAAAGATATTGAAGAGAAAGGTCTATATCGTATTCAACCAGTATCACGTCAAGCTAAAGAATGTTTTAATAGCTTAGAGACACAACCTGGCGCTAAGTTTAAAAGAGGATCTTGGTGGCAAGCATTCAATGCTGTTACATATGTTACTGATCATAAGTTAGGACGTGATCGTGATGCAAGACTTACTTCGGCTTGGTATGGTACTAATAGTAGACGTAAAGACAAAGCTCTTCAAGATGCTGTAGCATATGCGGAGGCTGCATAATGAATACTACTACAATTAAAAAGCCAAGTGACTTAAAACTCACTTGGTTAGGAATTAAGACTGCTGTAATAGTTTATGCAGTAATTAGTATTAGTCTTGTGTCTTGGATTGGAATTGGTACTTTAGTATCAATACATTTTTAGGAGTTATTATGAAATATATTATGATTTTGTTGATGTTTGTTTTGGCTGGCTGTGGTACTGTTAAAAAAGTAAATCCTTTTGATCGTGGTATGACTGAAATTGAAAAAAGCAAAGGTGAAATACCTGAATGGTTTTTAGAACCTGAAAATAGTGATCAAAAGTTTATTACTGCTGTGGCTACTGAGACTTCTAAAGATATGCAGTTTGCTATTGACAAAGCAATGATGGTAGCAAAAGTACATTTGGCTTCAAAACTTAGGACTGATGTTGATTCTTTAACAAGATCATCTTCTATTGAATCTGGTGTAGGAGTAAAAGATGTTGAAGAAGAGACTGATAGAGTACAACAAACGAGAGTAAGACAAGCTATAGGTTTCTTTAAGAGAGAGCATTTGCAGATCTTTAAAGAAAAGGGTGGATATAGAGCTTATGTTATGTTGAAGATACAAGTTGACGAAGCTCGTAGGTTAACGGATAATAAAAAAGATAATAGTTCTCGAGAAGAGAAATTTGATCGATTAGATAAACAACCTACAGTGGAAGTAGTACCTATATGAAAACAGCTCTTATAACAGGAATAACCGGCCAAGACGGATCGTACTTGGCCGAACTCCTTTTATCAAAAGGATATATGGTGCATGGCATCATACGAAGAAGCTCCTCAATTAATACAAGAAGAATAGATCACATTTATAGTGATAAGAATCTTAAACTACATTATGGTGACATAACAGATTCATTATCATTAACGGATATAATTAAAAGAACACAACCAGATGAAATATATAACTTAGCTGCACAAAGCCACGTTAAGGTTTCATTTGAGACGCCTGAGTACACAGCAATGACTGATGCACTTGGAACATTGAAGGTCTTAGAAGCTGTAAGGTTATTAGATATGGTTGACAAAGTAAAAGTCTACCAGGCATCTACGTCTGAAATGTTTGGGAAAGTACAAGAAGTACCACAAAAAGAAACTACACCATTCTATCCAAGAAGTCCTTACGGTGTAGCTAAACTATATGGATATTGGATTATTAAGAACTACAGAGAATCATATAACATGTATGCTTGTAGTGGAATATTGTTCAATCATGAATCACCAAGAAGAGGTCATAATTTTGTAACTAAAAAGATAGTAAACGGATTAGACGAAGTAAAGAGAGGTTATGAAGATTGTTTGTATCTTGGCAACTTAAACGCAAAAAGAGACTGGGGTCATGCAAAAGACTATGTAGAGGCTATGTGGTTAATGTTACAACAGGACAATCCAAAAGATTATGTAATAGCTACAGGTGAGCAATATTCAGTAAGAGAGTTTGTGGAACGCTGTGCACCTAAGTTTGGTTTTAAGATAGAATGGGAAGGTGAAGGATTAAATGAAGTGGGCATAGATATACGTTCAAATAAAGTAATAATTAAAGTTAGTAAAAAATATTTTAGACCAGCAGAAGTGGAATCGCTTTTAGGTGATGCATTTCTTGCTCGCAGGGATCTTAATTGGAAACCAAAACATACTTTTCAACAATTAGTAGATGAAATGTGTAAGATAAATTATATATGAATAAAGATGATAAAATATATGTAGCTGGTCATAATGGAATGGTTGGATCAGCAATAGTTAGAAATCTTAAAGAAAGAGGATACACTAACATAGTTGTTGAAGATAGAAAATATCTTGACCTCACAAATCAACAAAATGTAAGAACTTTTTTTTGGGAAGAAAAACCTGATTATGTTTTTTTAGCAGCTGCCAAAGTTGGTGGTATAAAATATAATGCTGATGTACCTGGTGACTTTATATATGAAAATTTAATGATACAAACTAATGTAATTAATGAGTGTAAAAATCACAATGTAAAAAAATTATGTTTCTTGGGGTCAGCTTGTATCTATCCTAAAGTTACAAAGATGCCTATAAAGGAAAAGTATCTTCTTACAGCTCCATTAGAACCATCAAATGAACCTTATGCAATAGCAAAGATAGCTGGTTTGAAAATGTGTGAATATTATCGCCGTCAATATAATTTGAAATCTGTTATTGCAATGCCAGCTAATTTATATGGACCAAACGATAACTTTAAAGTAGAACAAGGTCATGTTATTCCTGGTCTAATCAAAAAATTTGTAGAAGCTGAAAAAAACAATACTGATATAGTTGAGGTCTGGGGTGATGGTTCAGCTACTCGTGAATTCCTACATGTAGATGACTTAGCTGATGCTGTTGTACATCTTATGAAAAATAAACTTGATACATTTAATTTTTTAAACATAGGTAGCGATTATGAAATATCAATAAAAGAATTAGCACATCTAATTAAAGAGCTTACAAATTATAAGGGTAATATAAAATGGCTTACTGATATGCCTAATGGTACTCCTAGAAGAGTTATGGATAATTCTCAATTATTTGGTTTGGGATGGAGACCTAAAATAAATTTTACAGAAGGTTTATACGAAACTATACAATGGTATAAGGACAATTATGAAAAGAATTAAAATTGGATTTACAGATACACATGATCATTTAGCTGCTTTTTTTAATCACGTTTTGAGTATGAGATTTAAAGTTGAACTTGATAACGAAAAACCTGATTTCTTGATATTTGGTGATAGAAATTTTGGCAATGATAATAGAAATTTTGATAGAAAAAATGTTACTAAAATTTTTTATACAGGTGAGAACGCAAGACATAAAGATTATGATTGTGATTATGCAATAACATTTGACCACGATTATAACCCTTATCATTACAGGTTGCCATTGTATGTCGTATATCTTTGGGCACTTAAACATGTACATAAAACAAAATATGATAAGAATTCTATTTTAAAAAACAATGTAAAAACTAAAAAACATTTTTGTTCATTCGTAGTTAAGAATGGTTATCCAAAGGAAAGAAATATATTTTTTGATAAGTTGTCTGAATACAAGAAAATAGATAGTGGAGGTCCTCATAAAAAAAATATTAAAGGTATGTTAGATGGTGAAGCTGCTAAGATAGAATTTCTTTCAAGTAGAAAATTTAATCTTTGTTTTGAGAGTGTCGGTCATCCAGGTTATGTTACAGAAAAAATACTCCACGCTTTTTTAGCTGGCACAGTACCTATTTACTGGGGTAGTGAAACGATTGAGGCTGACTTTAATCCCAAGGCATTTATTAATGCTCATAACTTTAAAGACTTTGATGAGTTAGTTAAATATGTGAAGTACGTTGATCAAAATGATGATATGTATGAACTGATAGTTAATCAACCTCCATTTACATCAGGTGTTCTGCCAGATTATTTGTTATATAATAATTTTTTAAATTGGTTTGAATCAATAGTGTATAACAAGACTAATAAACGAAAATGAAAGTACAAACATTTATATTCAACTGGAAAAACCAGTTTGATAAAACAAAAGAAAAAATTGAGCAGTTAAAACTCATAGGAGAAACTCCTATTGTTATTAATAGTGATGATAATCATAAAGAATCTAACTGGCATAACATTGGTGAAGAAAGTTATTTTACTGCTCAGTTTTTAAAGGCAATTGAATTGTTTGATGGTGATATTCTTTTTCACATTCAAGCTGATGCATCTTTTAAAAATTGGAAACCAATATACGAATCAGCTTTACAATATCAAAAAAGATATAAGTGGGGCATTTACGCTCCTAATGTAGATTACACATGGTACACATCTGAAAGAACTGATTTAGATATGTTTAATATAGCACAAAAAAACTTAAAGATGGTTGCTAATACTGATTGCACTTGTTGGATGATTCATAAAGATATCATTAATGAAGCTATAAAAAGAAAGATTGATTTTTCGCCATATAAAATGGGTTGGAGTTTTGATATAATTTATACTGCTTTATCATATATTAAAAAGAGACCAGTTCTAAGAGACTATCAATATACTATTGAACATCCTCAAGGAACAAATTATAATAAAGGCACAGCAGAAGTAGAAATGCATAATTTTTATCAGTCATTACCAGAAGAATTACAAAAACCTTTTGATATGATAAAGGGTGATAGAAATCAGTTAATGGAGTACTATAAAAAATGAACTTTGAAGAAATTAACAATGTGTTATTAAATAAGTTAGAACATAATGAGTCGTTCAATTTAATTCGTTTAGATAATACTGCTGGTTATGTTTTGAATTGTTTTTTTAAAAATCAAACACCTTCTGCTGAATTCTTTAATGAGGGTTGTTTGTTGCAAGGTGGAATTTATCCTAATACTGTAAATTATTACATAGAAAATATTGTCCCAAGATTAATTGATGTGATGAAAAAATCTGATATTTTGGGAATTGTAGATATATCAAATGAAATAATACAAAGTAATTTTTTGGATAATTTTCCTGACGTGAATTACAAATTTGCAGGAGATATAAATCATTACATATTAGATCCTGGAGGTCTTTTGGGACATTCGCCATGTGGAAGTTTAACAAGACCTTGGACTGCTAATTTAAAAAATAAAAAAGTTCTTGTTATATCAACGCATAGAGAAAGTATTCTTAGACAGTGGGAAAACATAGATAAAATTTGGGGAAGTAATAGAGACCTTATAGCTCCATTTGATTTAGTTGATGTTATTCGTTCACCATATCATCCTATAATGGATGATCGGCAACCACCAAAATGTGAACATTGGTTACAGTCAGTTGATTATACGAAACAATTAATTGATAATTATGATTATGATGTATTACTTTCTGGTAGTTCTTCTTCTTCACCTTTTTATGTTGATCACGCAAAACAAAGTAATAAAATAGGAATACAAACTGGTGGTGTTCATCAATTATTTTTTGGAATAAAAGGATTTAGATGGACTAAAGAAGTTAGAATACACGAAAAATGGGAAGACATGTATAATGAACATTGGATATATCCATTAGAAGTTGATGAAGCACAAAAAAGAAAACAATTATTACAATTAGAAACTAACTTTGCATATTGGTAAACATGAAAGAACAAATACTTGAGTCGGTAAAAAAATTATTAGATAGTAAAGAAAAAAAATGGGAAGCTGGTAAGGACATGGTTAATTATGCTGGTCCTTATTTTGATTCCAGCGAAATAACTTCTGCTATAGAATCATTACTTGATGGCTGGTTAGTGATGGGTAAGAAGTGTGTAAAGTTTGAGAAGTTATTTCCAAAACAGTTTGATAAGAGATATGGCGTATTAACAAACTCTGGGTCAAGTTCTAACCTTCTTATGATGGCTGCATTAAAGTCCAAAAGAACATATAACTTTCCAGATGGTACTAAAGTACTAACTCCTATAGCTGGCTTTCCAACTACACTCAATCCTATACTCCAACATAGAATGGAACCTGTCTTTGTTGATATAGAACAAGAATCTTTGAATCTTAATCTTGATCAAGTTGAGGCTCAGTTAAATAACCATCCTGACTGTAAGGTTATTACATTTGCTCATGTATTAGGCAATCCACCTAATATGGATCGTTTAATGGACATAGTAGACAAATATAATCTTATATTGTTAGAAGATTGTTGTGATGCATTAGGTTCAACATATGATGGTATGCCGCTTGGTTCATTTGGAGAGATGGCATCATGTTCATTCTATCCAGCACATCATATGACTATGGGTGAAGGTGGTTTTGTGGCTTGTAGAGATGAAACATTAGAAACAGTTGTGAGATCTTTTAGAGAATGGGGACGCGGTTGTTATTGTGTTGGTCCAAAAGCCAATGCTTTAAAATGTGGAACTTGTAATAAAAGATTCTCTGAATGGATACCTGCTTTGCCTGGTGAAATATTTGATCACAAATATGTGTATGAGGAGATTGGATATAACTTAAAGCCAATTGAGTTACAGGGTGCAATGGGTCTTGAGCAGTTAAAAAAGTTAGATAAGATACATGAACTCAGAAGAAAAAACTTTACATTGCTTTATAACATATATGAAAAGTATGAAGAATTCTTTCACCTACCAAAAGCTACAGAAAAGTCTAATCCAAGTTGGTTTGCTTTTCCATTAACAATTAAGAAAGGTGCTCCATTTAAGAGAGATAATATAGTTGATTACTTAGAAGAATCTAAAATACAAACAAGAACATACTTTGGTGGTAATATTATGTTACAGCCTGGATATGATCATATAATGCCATCACATATGGCAAAGAGTGATTATCCAGTTGCAACACATGTAATGTTGAATACTTACTTCCATGGAACAAGCCCAGTTATAACAGAAGAGCAAATGAAGTATATTGGTAATCAAGTTGATGGATTTATGAGTTTATTTAATTAAGGAATATTATGAATACAATTGAATATCAAATGTTAGATATTTTGAAAAAAGGCAAAGATGAATTTGGTTATGTTGGTGTTAAAGCTGAATTTGAAGCTGAAGGTACAAGAATAGATGAATTATTAAGATTAATTGATATAGCCAGAAAAGCGGATTTAAAAATAGCTTTGAAGATTGGTGGTTGTGAAGCCATGAAAGATTTGATGGAAGTTAAACAAATTGGTGTTGATTATGTTATTGCACCAATGGTTGAGTCCAGTTACGCAATGTCTAAATTTATAGAGGCTAAGAATAAAATATATAACGAGCAAGAACAAAAAAATGTACAGTTTCTAACTAACATGGAAACAATTAATACATGGAATGATATTAACGGTATTATTAAAAATGCTAAAGGTAATATTGATGGGTTAGTTTTTGGTAGAGTAGATTTTACAATGAGTCTTGGAATGAATGGTAGAGAAGACATTAACAAAGACGTTATAACTCAATATGTAAAATTAGTTTCTGAACAATGTAGAGATAATAATTTAGAATTTGTATTAGGTGGTGGTATATCCATAGATGCTATTCCAGTTGTAAAATATATTAATAATACACATTTATCAAGATATGAAACAAGAAAGATTTTATTTAATGCACCAAGTGCAGACAATCTAAACGCAGCTGATGCACTACTTTCTGCAGTGGAGTTTGAATTACTTTGGTTAAAAAACAAAAGAGAATACTATGGTAGTATATTTAAAGAAGATAACAATAGAATAGATATGCTAGAAAAAAGATGGAAGAATATGAATGACTAGTAGAACAGTATTAGTTACTGGAGCTACTGGAGGTATAGGACAATCAATTTGCAAATATTTTTATCAAAGAAGATGGAATGTAATTGGAGTAGGTAAGAGTGTTAATCCAGATATGCCATTTTGCACAGAATATTATTCAATAGATTTTTCTAAAAGTTTTGACGTTAATATCTTGCCTAAAAAAATAGATAGCATAGTTAATAACGCTGGTATTAATATTTTATCAGATATACAAAATGTTGAATATCAAAATACAATGAAAATTAATCTTGAAGCACCTTTGAGGATTATTCAACATTGCATACCAAATATGATAGAGAATAAGTTTGGTAGGATAGTTAATGTTTGTTCTATATGGAGTAAACAAAGTAAACCCAATAGAACAAGTTACACTATGTCAAAATTTGGTTTGGACGGATTAACATGTTCACTCATTGATTATTCAAAGGATAATGTTTTAGTTAATAGTGTATCGCCAGGTTTTGTTGATACAGAATTAACAAGAAACAATCTTGGTAAAGATATAGAAAAAATTAAAGAAACTATACCTATTAAAAGATTAGCGCTGCCAGATGAAATTTCTAAAATTATATATTGGTTATGTAATGATAATAGTTATATAGCAGGTCAAAATATTTCAATTGATGGAGGATATGGACGTGGAAGATAATATTACTATTCAGTCACATAAGGGACCTTACAGCGTTGAATTTAATGATACTAAAAAAACTGATTATGTTGGTTTTGGGTCACATTATATTGTTGACAAAAATGTAGCTAATTTGTATGATCTTCAATTACAAACGACAAATGTAATGTATATTGATGCTAATGAAGAATCTAAAAACTTTGATTCAATAGGTAAAATAATATCAGAGTTAGTTAAAATGAAAATGAATAAGTCAAGTGTTTTAATAGCAATTGGAGGAGGTATAACACAGGATATAACGGCGTTTATAGCTTCAGTATATATGAGAGGCATCCAATGGAAATTCATCCCTACAACGCTCTTAGCGCAGGCAGATAGCTGTATAGGTTCAAAGAGCAGTGTTAATCTCGGTGATAGAAAAAATCTATTGGGCACATTTAATCCACCTAAACAAATCTTACTTAATACACATTATTTATCGACACTTTCTAATCAAGATATTATGTCAGGTATCTCAGAGATACTTAAATTATATATTATAAATCTTGATATTAAATCTATATCAGAAATTCAAAAAAATTATAAAGCAGCATTAATAAAAGCTCTTAGTATTAAAAAAGAATATATCGAAGAAGATGAATTTGATAAAAAAAGTAGAAAACTTTTAAACTATGGTCACTGTATTGGACATGCCATTGAATCAGCTTCACATTATTTAATACCTCACGGTATAGCTGTTGCCATGGGAATGATTGTAGTAAATAATTTTTCTGTTAGTATGGGTAACTTATCTTTGCAATTTTGTAATAAAATAAATGATAATTTAAGACCATTAATTGAAGGTTATAAATTTCCGAGAAAATTTGAAGAAGTAAAAAAATTTATGCAATCAGATAAAAAAAATACATCAGAAACTATTACATTAATTGAATTAGATAGTGTTGATTCATATACACCATACACTATGAATATTAAATTTTATCCTAATGAACAAGATGTGTGGAATAGTATTGAGCAGGTTTATTATGAGAGTATGTGACTACTTAGCAAATAAACTTTATGAAACTGGTGTAGAATATGTTTATGGACTAGTTGGTGGTGGTACAGCTGGACTAAATGATGGATTCTTTTCTCACCCTAAAATAAAATTCATACCTTTTCATCATGAACAGGGTGCAGGGCATGCTGCTGTTGGATCTGCTAGAACTAATAATAAATTATCTGTGGTAAATGTCACAACTGGTTGTGGTGGCACTAATGTCATAACAAGTCTGTTAAATGCTTGGCAAGAAAGTATGCCAGTTTTATTTTTAAGTGGTAACACTAAGTTTGAAAATATGGCAACATATATTAATAAAGAAAAAAATATTAGTTTGAGAAGATATGGTGTCCAAGAACATGATATAGTTACTACAGTAAAAAATTTAACTAAAAAAGCTGTTATATGCAATGATCTAAAAGATGTTCCTTTTTTAATTGATCAAGCAATTGACATATGTACATCAGGACGTCCAGGACCTGTTTGGTTAGATTTTCCTTCAAATATTCAGTCAGCCGAAATACCTAAATTGTATTCTATATACAAAAAACCATTGCCATACATACATGAACTAATTGTTGAGGAAAAATATTTTTCTAAACTTAATATATTATTAAAGTCTTCCAAAAGGCCTTTAGTTGTAGCAGGAGGTGGAATAAGGATGAGTGGATGTGTATCAAACTTTAATTCATTTATAAAAAAATATAAGTTACCATTTGTAACAACATTTTTATCTCGGGACGTATCAAACTCCGATAACAATTATAATATAGGTATGTTAGGTATTAAAGGTAATAGAGCTGCAAATTTTGCTATGCAGAATGCAGACCTTTTGCTTATACTTGGAAGTTCAATGAATGTGACTCATATTGGGTATGATGCCAAAACATTCAGTCCTCATAGTAAAAAAGTAATGGTAGACATAGATAAAAGTGAATTAAAAAAAGATAATTTTAAAATAGATTTATCTATTAATATGAACTTACAATATTTTTTTGAATATGAAATGGTTTCATTAAAATACACAGATTGGTTAAGTAAAGTAAATCATTGGAAACAGCTTTGGCCAACATACATTGAAGAGTCACATAGGTCAGATAAAGGTGGATTAAATTTATATGAAATAGTAGAAGGTATTAACAGGCATTCAACAGACAATGATGCAGTTATAGTAGATGCTGGACAACCATGTTATATTTGTTCTAGCAATTTAAAGATTAAAAATAAACAAAGGTATATGGCTCAATCAGCACAAGGAGACATGGGGTATGCAATACCTGCAAGTGTTGGTATACATTACGCCAACCCTAGCCTCAATATTATATTAGTAATAGGTGAGGGAAGTTTTTTTACAAATGTTCAAGAACTAGCGGTGATAAGAAAATTAAATATACCTGTAAAAATATTTGTAATTAATAATGATGGTTACATGAGTATAAAACAAACACAAGATAAATTTTTTAATGGCAGAAGAAATGCTGTTTCTGAAAGCACTGGTGTGCATTTTCCAGATATAGAAAAAATAGCTCAAGCATTTGAAATACCTTATTCTAAAATTAGTGATAATGTTCAATTAGATGAAAATATGGAAGAAATAATGCAGTTGTATTCTACACCTCACATAATAGAATTTATCAGTCAAAATACTTTAGATGTATTTCCCGCACAAGCATTTAAACCAAATGGTAAACAAGGTGGTCTTCATGAAATGGCACCATTTTTATCACAAGACATTATTAATAAAGAAATGGTAGTAAAAATATGATAGCTGTGTTTGGTTCAAATGGGTTTGTTGGTTCTTCAATACTCAAATATTTAATTGAACACAATTATAATGCTTTTGGTGTAACTAGAGAGACTATCGATCTTACAAGTTATATTGAAGTAAAAAAATTCTTAATGAATAATAATATTGATACAATAATTAATGCTGCAGCTATAATGAACAATGACTTCAATGATGTGAGAAATAACTTAGATATTTTTTTAAATCTTCATAATAATTCAAATTTGTTTAGTAGAGTAATCAATCTTAGCTCAGCGGCTGCTTATGATAGATCAAAACCTATCAATAATGCTAGTGAAGACAATATTCAAAATTGCTCACCTAAAGATTATTATGGTTATGCAGAAAATGTAAAATGTAGATTATCATTCAATCATGAAAAATTTTCTAACATAATAATTTTTAATTGTTTTGGTAAAGGGGAATATGTTTCGAGGTTGTTTCATAAGTATTTGATTGATAAGAATATGGTAATAAACAATAACAGATATTTTGATTATTTTAGTATACAAGATTTATGTGTAGTAGTTAATAAATTAATATGGGAAAAAGATACTAAATTTGTTAATGCAGTTTACAACATTCCAAAATTAAAAATTAATGAAGCATTAGAGTTATTTTGTAAAATTAAAAAAATACCTTGTAATTATACAATAGCATCAGAAAGTGAATTAAGTTATACTGGCTGTGGAGAAAAACTTAAAAAAATTATATCAAGTGAATTGAATGGATTAAAATATGGATTTGAAAACTATTAAATATGTTTATGTGACAGGTTGTCTTGGATTTATTGGATATTGGGTTACTAGACAATGTTTAGATAATGGCTGGTATGTGTACGGAGTTGATAATGAAACATATGCATCTAATACACAACTACTTGATGAACTTTTAAAATATCCAAAATTTAAATATTTAAAATCTGATATCAATGATCTTTCGAGAATATCAGATTGTGATTACATAATTAACACAGCAGCTGAAACACACGTTGACAATAGTATAATTAGCAGTAATATATTTTTGAAAAGTAATGTTAATGGTGTGCATAATATATTAAAGTTAATACAACAAAAGAAACGTAGACCTGTATTTTTACACTTCAGTACAGATGAAGTTTATGGTGATATAGATATTGGTTCTTTTTCAGAAAAACAATTACTAAAACCAAGCAATCCTTATTCAGCTACAAAAGCAGCAGCTGATATGTTGATATTAGCTTGGACAAGAACATTTAACATACCGTATGTAATAATAAGACCAACAAATAATTATGGTGTTGGTCAGTATGTAGAAAAGTTAATTCCCAAAGCTGTTAAATATTTAAAACTAGGCAGAAAAATATCATTGCACGATAAAGGAATACCAAAAAGAACATGGTTACACGTGAGTGACACAGTCAGTGCTGTAATGAAAATCATTGAATCCAAAAAAATAAATGAAATATATAATATATCGGGTAATTATGAAGCCATGAACATTGAAGTTGCCTCAAAAATATTGTATAATTATGGTATATACAATAATGAAAAAGAATACATTGATGGCAACGAAAAAAGACTTGGTCAAGATGTTAGGTATTCAGTAGATGATTCAAAACTTAAGGAACTTGGGTGGCAGCCTAAAGCAAATTTTGATTCTGAATTGAAAATAATAGTAGATTATTATAAGAAGAATTTTATATGGTAAGAAGAATTATATCTTTTAGTTTGTGGGGAGATGATCCAAAATATTGCAATGGTATTGTAAAAAACTGTATGTTAGCATTTAAGTTTTTTCCTCAATGGAGTGTGTTTGTTTATTTTGATAACACAGTCCCAAATGAATGTTTAGAAGAATTAGAATGGTATTCAAATGTTTCATTATATGAGAAAGAAAAAGGTTTTGGAGCTTTCTGGAGATTTGAAGCCATGACACCTGGCACTATAGTTTTATCAAGAGATGCTGACTCTAGATTATCATTGCGTGAAAAAAAGATTGTAGATGATTGGATTAAGACAGACAAAAAAATGTGTTGTATTAGGGACCATGCTAATCATTATGAGTTTCCAATAATGGCAGGAATGTTTGGTATCCAAGATGGTTTATCAAAAGAAATATTTCAATCAATGGAAAGTTATACTTCAAATCATAGTTATCTTGTAGATCAAATTTTTCTAAGAGATCATGTTTGGCCGGCTTATCAAAATGATTGTGTAATTTCTGGTATAAAAGAAACTCAATGGATGAAAGATTCTTACGAAAGTATTGGTAGAGATTTTATAGGACAGGTTTACACAGAAAAGGACGATACAGTTTATGACCCAAAAATTTAATCCAAGAGTTGCTGTTATAACTCCCACAATAGGAACAAACTTTTTAAAAACTAATATCGAATCGATTGAAAAACAATCTTATAACAATATTATTCATTATGTTGTAGCAGATGGTCCACTATATCACGAAAAAGTAAAAAGTATAGCGAGTAAACAAGACAGAAGAGAAATTATTTTATTGCCTGAAAATACTGGTCACAGTCAATACAATGGTCATAGAATTTATGGAGCTTTACCTTATTTGACAGATTCAGATTACATAATATATCTTGATGAAGATAATTGGGTTGATGAAGAACATATAGAAAATTTAGTAAATGTTGCTGAAAAAAATGATTGGGCATTCTCCTTCAGAAAAATAGTTGATCATAATAATAAATTTATATGTAATGATGATTGTGAAAGTTTAGGTAAATGGCATACTTGTTTAAGTGAAAAAGAATTTTTCTTAGATGTTGGTTGTTATTTTCTACCAAAAGCAATGGCTGTTCAAATATCACCAGCTTGGTTTAGAAGAGCAAGACATCCACAAGAACAACCTGAAGTAGATAGATTGATTATGCATATATTGAAGAATAATAACTATACATATGATTCAACATATGAATATAGCTTAAACTATAGAGTGGGTAACAGAGATGATTCAGTAAAAGGCGAATTCTTTTTAAATGGTAATGATATGATGTTAAAAAAATATAACAATAAGTTACCTTGGAAAAAACCTTAGAATAATATATAATTAAATTTTATTATGGAGTAGTATATGAAAGTCAGTAACGACACGTTACAGGTATTAAAGAACTTTGCTTCTATTAATACTAATATTGTATTCAAGCCAGGTGATATTATATCAACAATATCAAGCGCAAAGAATATATTCGCAAGAGCACAAATTAAAGAACAAATACCTAATCAGTTTGCTGTGTATGATTTGAATTCATTGCTTGCTATGATATCTCTTGTGAATGATCAAGATATAAAATTTGGTGATAAAAGTTTAGAAATATCAAGTTCATCTGGTTTGTTTGAATATTTTTATTCTAATCCAGAAGTAGTTACTGCAGCACCACAAGTCGAAATACAACACACAGAAGTTTATAAATTTAAAATGTCTGCAGAAGATGTTCAAATGATAATGAAAGCAGCTGCAATAACAGGTGCTCCAACAATATCTATAAAATGTCACAATCAAAGTGTATCATTATCTGTTAGTGATAGAAAAAATAAATCATCAAGTAATTTTACGAAGGATCTTGGGTCAGCATTTGATGAGTTTGATATATTCATTGCTGTAGAGAACTTGAAAGTTATTCCTGATGCTTATGATGTCTCAGTAGCAAAGACGCAGAAAGCAAAGTTCTTACATTTCAGACACGAATCCAAGGACTTACAATATTGGATTGCTGCTGAGCCAGGATCAAATGTATAGGAGATATAATGTTTAAACAATACGCTAATAATGTATATTCACAGCAAGGCGAAGACGGAATATTAAAAGTAATATTTGAAAAATTAAATATAAAAAATAATAATGAATCGTGGGCTGTGGAGTTTGGAGCTTGGGATGGTAAATATTTTAACAATGCCTTTTGTCTTGTTGAGAAAGGTTGGTCTTGTGTAATGATAGAAGGCGACGAAGAAAAATATAAAGATTTGTTAAAAACATGCGAAGATCATAAATCGATTGTACCAATTAATAAGTACGTATCACAATTTGATTATCAAGAAAATTCTCTTAGTAAAATACTAAAAGAAACAAGTCTACCTAAAGAATTTGAATTGCTATCTATAGATGTGGATACATATGATTCAGATATATGGGAAACATTTACAGATTATAATCCTAAAGTTGTTGTTATAGAAATAAACAGCACACCTCGACCTGGTATAAGGTGGAGACATAAATTGTTTGACGAAGATGGTAATGCCGTTGTCGATCAACATGCAGATAATCAAGGAACAACTTTTTCAGAGACATTAGACATTGGTCATAATAAAGGATATACCATGGTATGTCACACAGGCAATGGTATTTTTGTTAGAGATGATTTGTTAATTAAACTTGAAATGCCACAAAATTTAATTGAAGATCAAGATTTATTATATTGGGGACCTTAATGGAAGAATATTTGTGGGTTGAGAAATATAGGCCTCGGAAAATTGATAGTTGTATCCTATCGAAAGAGTTAAAATCATTCTTTAAAACTATCATAAAAAAAGGTGATATACAGAATATGCTTTTGTCAGGATTGGCTGGTACTGGTAAGACAACAGTGGCAAAAGCATTATGTGAAGAATTAAACACTGACTACATTATTGTAAATGGATCTGAAGAATCAGGTATTGATGTATTAAGAACAAAGATTAAACAGTTTGCATCAACTGTATCATTTACCGGTAATACAAAAGTTGTTATATTAGATGAAGCTGATTATCTTAATCCAAATTCTACACAGCCTGCCCTGCGTGGGTTTATAGAGGAGTTTTCAAATAATTGTAGATTCATATTTACATGCAATTTTAAAAATAGAATCATTCAACCATTACACAGTAGATGCACTTCTGTAGACTTTAAAATACCAAAAGATGAAAAACCAAAAATAGCAGCAAGTTTTTTTAAAAGAGTGTTGGATATTCTTGCTGAAGAAAATATACCTTTTAATGAAAAAGTTGTAGCAAAAGTTGTAGAAAAACATTTTCCCGATTATAGAAGAACATTGAATGAACTTCAGAGATATTCACATTCTGGTAATATTGACGAAGGTATATTAACAAATTTAGTTGAAGTAAACACAAACGAATTAGTTCAATCACTCAAAGAAAAAGATTGGAAAAGAATGAGAATGTGGGTTGTTAATAATTTAGACAATGATTCACAGACATTGTTTAGAATGATATTTGACACACTTATGCCTCTTACAAATCAAGTGCCACAGCTTGTCCTTACTATTGCTGACTATCAATATAAAGCAGCATTTGTTAGTGATCAAGAGATTAATCTTGTTGCTTGTTTAACTGAATTAATGGCTGGTGTTTCACTCAATGAAAAATAATTCTATATCTCCTTTTGAGTATGTAAAATCTATAAATGATACAAAAGTAAACATTATCACAGATAAATGGTCAGAAGATCAATATAGTCCATTTATTGTAAATAAGGCTTTGTCGTTTACACCAGACACTATAATATATGCAAATGAAATGAATTCGAGACCACATTTGGAAAAGATACTACAGTATAATTTTCTTATAAATATCGTCAGAAAGAAGAAAAGATTTAGTAAATGGATAAAGAAAGAAAAGATTGAAATGATTGATATAATTAAAGAATATTATGGTTATAATACTGAGAAAGCTAAACAAGCTGCTTCTATTCTAACCAAGGATCAAGTAGATGATTTAAAATTAAAACTATACAAAGGCGGTAAATGAAACATGAGTTTTTTAATATTGATGTAGATGGTTACAATCCTTTAGAAATCACACTTTCGAAATCAGATGACTTTTTAAAGATACGTGAAACATTATCACGTATAGGTGTTGCTTCGAGTAAGGATAAGGTATTATATCAAAGCTGTCATATCTTACATAAACAAGGACGGTATTTTATTGTTCATTTCAAAGAGCTCTTTGCCTTAGATGGGAAGCAAGCTGATTTGACTGATAATGATATGGAAAGACGCAACACAATAGCAAAACTATTATTAGATTGGGGTTTATTAGATATTATTACCCCTGAGCTGCATGAAAACAAAGCACCTTTATCTCAGATAAAAATTATATCATTTAAGGATAAAGATGAATGGGATCTGCAATCAAAATATAATATCGGTAAAAAACGATAGCGCTGTGCCATAAGGGCAGCATTTTTAAACTTGCTTATTAAGGAGAAACAAATGGTTAACATGACCTCTAACCCATACTTTAAAGATTTTGATAAATTATTCATTGGATGGGATGACACGTTTGATAAACTAACTAAACTACATGATGACGTCACAAAACATATTCCTAATTATCCCCCATATAACATTAAACAAGTAGAAGAAAATCATTATGTAGTTGAACTTGCTTTGGCTGGTTTTGCTAAACAAGATATTGATGTTATATTCGAGGATGGTAAACTCACTATATCAGGCAAAGCTGCTGATGATAATGATAATTTTATTTTCAAAGGTATTGCCAATAGAGCATTTACGAGAACATTTGCATTAGACGATACAGTTGAAATAAAAGATGCTGAAATGTTAAATGGTATGTTAAAAGTATTCTTAGAAAGAATAATTCCGGAACACAAAAAAGCAAAAAAGATAGATATTAAAGATAAAGCTAGTAGTGTTAAGGATCATTTTGCTAAAAAGGAGTTTTTAACAGAAGAATGAAAATAGGAAGCGTAAAGACCGAAAGAGGTGACTGGCTGTTAGATGCCAGCACCTTAAAAGGTCAAATAATATTAATTGGAACACACAAATTCCGCAGTCACAGTTTTATCCAAATTTTTTATACAGAAAACCAAGCAAAGAGTTACATTGCTAAATTATCTACGTCTAATGTATAATTAAAGAAAAGAGTGGAGAAAATTATGAACATGAATATAAAAGTATTATTTACATCTATTTTGTTAATTATTCTACTAGGATTTAAAGTAGATGCAGTAGCACGCACTATTACTATTCCTGTATTAGATGTCCAACCAATGGAAGTAGCCGAAGCTAGATTAGTAAAGGGAACAATGTGCAGACCTGTAGTTACCGGTTATAATAACGGTAGAAGGGGTACTGATTTTGGACAGATTGTTGGAGGAGTTATTGGTAGTATGATAGGTAGCTCAAATAGCGAAAGAAGAATTGGTACGGCTGTAGGTGTTATAATAGGTGGTAGAGTTGGTGAAAGATACAATTCTGCACCTGGTGTGACATATAGACAACATTGTGGGGAAACATATTCAAATCAAGTTCAAAGTGTTATACAAGGATATAAAGTAACATACAAATATCATGGTAGACTAGAAACTGTGGTTTTGGATTATAACCCTGGTTCTTATATTACTTTAGAAACTACAACGAGAGTTAGATGAAAGAAAAAGCTATAAAAGCGTTAAAAGCGCATGCTCTGGGTGAGATTGAAAAGCACTTGTACAATATGGAGGTCTTATTAAACCATCCACAAGGTATTGCTGAACACCCAGATCATATTGAAACATTACAAAAAGAGTTAGATCAAATAGCAACACATCACGAAAGATTAGAAGTTATAGGACATTATTTTCAAGTGCGTTAACTTTTAAAATGTGTGTACGCATAGTTTTCTTTATCAAGTATTTTTCTTGCGTATTTTGTAAACTGTCCATTACCAATCACATTTATCCTAAATCCCAAGAACCCATAAGAAATAATTAAACTTTTATATATCCAGGGGTTCAATATTATTTCTTTACAAAAAGGTAGCTTCAATATTATCCAATTATTAGTTGGTGTTTTGCCATCATTATATATTTGTGATTTTGGATGTAATATTTCCATTATATAATTATTCAAAGTAAAAGAACAATCATCTGTAATAATTACTATTTTTTTTCTGTATGCCATAATATTGTACTCAATGCTGATATCTGGTTTAATGCTTCCTGTGGATCCTTATCAGTTACAGGAAAGCAACCAGAATGTTTATAATTTTTTTTAATATGTAAACATTGGGAATGTGTGTTATAAACATCAATTAAACTTACTGTAGATGGTGATGATAAGAATACACATGCCCAAAGTATTTGATTCATTTAAACCATTTCCATACTGCCGCTTCTGTCTTATATATCCGCGTATTAAATTTACATCCTCTTTTATCTTTTATTCTTTCTACCCACCTAAATGCACCGTGTGTATCGACACACTTGTAAAAGCATGTAATAATTTGATCTTTACCTAATTGAAACTGTTCAAGATGATTCTCATCAAAATATTGCAATGTACATTCATAAATGTCTTTATTTGGTGGTACAAAAAATTTTGCATTTGTTTTAGCATGCAATCCAAATACACTCAATGATGACATTCCTATCAATCCAACTATTACAATAATAGATGTTATCATAACATATAAAAATCTTTCCATTACTATTTTCTTCTTTCATTGCTTTTTGATATAACATTGACGGCTTTTTCGCTTACATAGTAAAGACCACTAAACAATAATACTGTAAGAATTAATATTATTATACCCTGCATAACATCTCCTTTCAATCGTCTTGACTGATAAAATTTTCTGATTTACTAAATCCATCACAATTTATTCTATGACCTTTTGGAGGCTTAGCTTTATCATAATGTAATTGATATACTGACGCAGTTAAAATGCCCGAAGTAATTAACAATATATTTCCATGATCATCAACTACTCTAAACCTTCTTACTGGCGGTAAGTCTACGTCCATCATTTATTTTTTACTCATCCAAGCGGTAACACCCATAAATGCACCAGCAACACCCGCTGCTGCTATAAAGTATGTTGGTGCCATAGTTGCAAGTAAATCAGCAGACTTATTTAAACCTACAAATTCACAAAACATAATACAGGCTGGATAACTTATCATTCCAACTAGTGAATACCACGCCATCATTCTTTGATGCTTTTGTCTTCTATTTGTTCGCTCTATATCTTCAATAGCTTTCATATCACTAATTTCATTATCAGTTATTTCCCCATCATCATCAACATCATACTTATCTAATACTGAACCTGGTTGTAGTTTTTTAGCTGCCATTAATTATCCTTTGTTTGAAACGCTGGCGCACTCATAATGAAGTCAATCATTTCCCATATCAATAAAGTTCCTAACCCCAATGCCGATACACCAATAATTGTTTGTTTAACTATATTTAGAAATTTCTTTTTTCTTCTCATTTGTTCATATATCATTTTCTCACGTTCAGCTTTTATTTTACGGCGTCTCTTAATAAAATCTTTGTAGCCATCTAATCCAAGATGGTGAAGCTCTCCCCATGTGAACATATGACGTATTTCTTTTTCCATTTCATCTATTTTTCTTTTAGCAATAATCTGATCAAATGCTTCACTTGTTTCATTCTTAGCAAAACCTATTTTTTCAAACATACCAGGTTTCTTTGGTTCGTGATCTTTTATACATTCATGCAAATCACTCACATGACCAGCCCATTTTGAAAGCTGTCTATAAATATCTTCTGCGTCTTTTCCTGCTTGTACTACTTTCTTTATACCAGTGAAAGCAGTTGTGGCAAGAGTTAAGACAGTTATTGGATCCATAATTCTCCTCTGCAGTTACGTTGTTTCAAATCACATAATAATCTATAATATAAGAATGATATTTTATACTAATGTATACCAACAAAACAAAACACTTTATTGTAGAGGTTATAAGGATGGAAAACAATTTTCAGGATCCATGCCCTTTAAACCAGCAATCTATAGACCTACAAAACAGGTCACAAATCACAAAACAGAAGACGGTAAATATCTCAACGAATTCAAATGTGATAACATAAGACACGCCAATAGAGAAATTTACAATTCTCCAGTTAAATTATATGGTAATAAAAAATATGAATATCAATTCATTAATAAAGCATTTCCTGGTGACATAAAATATGACACTTCGCTCATAAAAATACTAACAATTGATATAGAAACTTCAACGACATTTGGATTTCCAGATGTAGAATCCCATGTTGAGGAAGTGTTGCTCATAACAGTTCAAGATTTTGTATCTAAAAAAATTACTTCATTTGGATGCAAACCATTTACGACTGCTCAAGATAATGTCACTTACAATCAATGTGATGATGAAAGACATTTGTTACGACAGTTTATTAATTTTATTAAAGATTACCAACCAGATATTATAACAGGATGGAACTGTCGACTCTTTGATATGACGTATTTATCAAAACGGATAAAAAAGATACTTGGAGATTCTGCTTTAAGGGAATGTTGTCCGTCTGGTGATTATGATGAAGGGGAAATTACATTTTCGAGAGGTAGAACAGCACCAGTTATTGATTGGAGAGGCATATCTGTTCTTGATTATATGGATGTTTATAAAAAGTTTTCTTATAAGACCTTAGAATCATATGCTTTAGATTTTGTTGCAAAAGAAGAATTGGGTCAACAAAAACTAAAACATAATTATGATTCATTTAAAGAATTTTATACTAATGATTGGCAACTTTATACAGAATATAATATCAAAGACGTTGAGCTTGTAACTAGACTCGAAGAAAAAATGAATTTGATTAAATTAATAGTTACAATGGCATATGAAGCTAAATGTAATTATCTTGATTTATTTTCACCTGTAAGAGTGTGGGATTGTGTTATATACAGTCATCTTTTAAAAGATAATATTCACGCAATGATTGATCCTAGCCCTCCAGCTGATAGAGAAATCATAGGTGCATTTGTAAAAGATCCAAAACCAGCTAAACACAAATGGGTTGTTTCTTTTGATGCCACTTCTTTGTATCCAACTATAATGATGTCATATAATATGTCAAAAGATACAATAGGTGATTGGAAACCACTTCAAGATAATGAAGATTCAATTGTGCAACTTATTAATCAAACAGTCGATAAGAATGTTATTAAAAAAATTCATGATGATAATCTTTGTATGGTTGCAAATGGTCAAACTTTTAGAACAGATAAGAAAGGAACACTACCACAACTTATTGAAATGTATTTTGACAAGAGGACAAAAGTTAAAAAAGAAATGATTGATGCTCAGAAAGAAGGTGATACTGAACGTATATCAAGTCTTAACTCTCAACAAATGGCTGCTAAAATTCTTATGAATAGTTTATATGGTGCTAGTGGTAATATTCATTTTAGATGGCACGATAAAAAAATAGCTGAAGGCATAACAATGACTGGTCAATATGTCATAAGATATGTAGCTAAGAAACTTAACGAGTTTTTAAATAAAGTGTGTAAAACTAAAGATGTGGAGTATTCATTTTATTCTGATACTGACTCAACATACATAACGCTTGGCACCTTTGTTGATCAAAATTTTTCTGGTAAGAATAATAAAGAAATATCAGTACTACTTGATAAATTTTGTGAGACCAGTTTATCAAAAGTAATTGATAAAGCATTAGAAGATATATTTTCATATACAAATGTGTATCAGAAGAAGTTATCTTTTAAACGAGAAGTTATTGCTGATAGTGGTATATGGTTGGCTAAAAAAAGATATGCATTGAATGTTTATGATTCTGAAGGTATTGTGTATGAAAAACCTAAACTAAAAGTGCAGGGCATGGAGATTGTGAGATCATCTACACCAGCTTCAGTTAGGTCCACTCTTAAGGAATCAGTAAGTATTGTATTAACAAAAAATGAAGATACATTGCGTGAGTATGTAAAAGATATTGAAGATAAATGGCACAAACTTCCACACGTAGATATTGCATTCCCAAGAACAGCAAATAATGTCACACAATACAAAGATTCAGGATCTATATACAAAAAAGGCACACCAATACATGTTAAAGGTGCATTAATGTATAATCATTTAATAAGTTCTAAAAATTTAGAACAAAAGTACGAAAAGATTCGTGATAGTGATAAAATAAAATTTGTATATTTGAAAAAATATAATCCATTGGGTATAAACGTAATAACATTTAGATCAGAAATACCACCTGAATTTAGAATAGATGAATATGTTGATTATGATATGATGTTTTCAAAAGCATTTTTAGAACCATTACAATCATTACTTAATGTTGTTGGGTGGAATATAAAAGAACAAGCTACGCTTGAAGGTTTATTTGGATGAGGGTACTTGCCTTGACTATTATTATAATAACAACTATAATTGCTTTATATAGCGACTCTTGTAAAGGTATAATATGTCCTTAATAGAAAAATTAAAAAAGAATACTACCATCAAAGATACTAGTATTCTCAGTGAATCAAAGTTCTTTAACGATAAAGATATGGTACAAACTCCTGTACCCATGCTTAATGTGGCTTTATCTGGAAAACTAGATGGTGGATTAGCCCCAGGGCTAACAGTGTTTGCAGGTCCATCTAAACATTTTAAAACCGCCTTTGCTTTATTATTAGCAAAATCTTACATGGACAAATATGATGATTCAGTTGTTTTGTTTTATGATAGTGAGTTTGGTTCTCCTCAATCTTATTTTGAGTCCTTTGGTATTGACACTGCTCGTGTCGTACACACACCCATCACAGATGTCGAACAGCTTAAACATGATTCTATGCAGCAGCTTAACAACATTGAACGCGGTGATAGGATTATACTTATTGTGGACTCTGTTGGTAATTTAGCATCAAGAAAAGAAGTAGAAGATTCGTTGTCTGGTAAATCAGTGGCTGATATGTCGAGAGCTAAGCAACTAAAAAGTTTATTTCGAATGGTGACACCACATTTAGCATTAAAAGATATACCAATGGTTGTGGTTAATCACACATATAAAGAAATTGGACTGTACCCTAGAGATATTGTTTCGGGTGGCACCGGTGTTTATTATTCAGCGGATAACATTTATATTATTGGTCGACAACAAGAAAAAGATACATCTGGATTGACTGGATATAATTTTATTATTAATGTTGAAAAGTCAAGATACGTGAGAGAGAAAACAAAGATAGCAGTAGAAGTAAGTTTTGAAGGTGGAATAACAAAATGGTCAGGTTTAATGGATGTAGCATTAAATGGTGGTTTTGTAACTAAGCCTTCAAATGGGTGGTATAGTAGAAAGGGTGAAGAACAAAAATTTAGAATGAAAGACACATATACAAAAGATTTTTGGTTGCCTATAATAACTAGCAAAGAATTCAGAGATTATATTGAAACTAATTTTAAATCATCTGGATCTAATTTAATGACAGGTAATTTGTCTGAAGAAGAAATAGAGAAAGAATTTGCCAATGCTACGGAATGATTTGTATAGACCATGGTTTGCTAATGACAAGCAGTGGGGGTTTGAGATATTATCTGGAGACTTTCAAGGTTTGATTGTTCAGTTAGAAAATATTGACTTGATAGAACAATCGAAGAATGGTATTGGAGTTAATTATCATATTATTCATAAACCAGATATTGTATCAAAAGATATGATGAAAAGTGAAATCCTCAACCAAACTTTTGATTTGATTATTAACGATATTTTAACGGAGGCAATACAAATTGATGTCAATAGAAATAACAATATTAAGGAATCTAATACATAACGAAGATTATTTAAGAAAAGTAGTACCATTTTTAAAGGATGAGTATTTTTACGATCAAAGTCAAAAAATTATATTTAAACTAATTAATGACTTTGTAAAAAGATACAATAAAACACCAACTGAAGAATCACTTCAAATAGCGCTTCAAGATAGCAATGTATCAGAGACATATTTTGAACAAGCCAAAAAACTCTTATCAGAACTTAAAATAGAAAAAATAGATGAAAATTGGTTGTATGATAATACAGAGAAATTTTGCAAAGATAAAGCTGTATATAACG
>Ga0209337_1000796_pt1 | contig 25100 bp, 23 predicted proteins | sample LinPmetageLP53_FD_184044 | JGI IMG/M metagenome (GOLD analysis project Ga0209337, IMG submission 184044) | Marine viral communities from the Pacific Ocean - LP-53 (SPAdes) (version 2) | ecosystem: Environmental > Aquatic > Marine > Oceanic | place: Pacific Ocean | collected 2010-02-08 | reverse complement strand
ATATGCTTCTATTTCTGGAGCTTTTTTAATCATATCAAGGTGGTATTGAAGGGTGTTTTTATTATAAGAGGAGGTCATAATGAGAATAATAATGATAATATATAATCATAAATAGTTTTCAATTTTGGTCACAATGTGGACAAATGTCTTGACTTTTTATTTTCTTGTCTTGTAACTATATATGAAATTAATAGATATAGTTAAAAATAATATTAATAAAACAATCAAATCTTGTAATGTAAGCCAAGGTACTGTAAAGAGATGGATTAAAAATAATAAAGTTCCAAAACAATATACATTTGAATTATATAAATTAGCCAAGATACCAGTTGATTATTCACATTTCTCTCCAAAAGATAAAGACCAATTCTATACAGATAAAAAAACAGCCAAGTATTGTTATCAAGTATTTCAGGATCTTGTGAGTAATGATTTTACATTTATTGAACCATCTGCTGGTGATGGTAGTTTTTTACCATTTCTTGATAAATATATAGCTCTTGATATTGAACCCAAAAATGATAATATTAAAAAACAAGATTTCTTAGAGTGGACACCGCCTTTAGGCAAGTATTGCTGTATAGGAAACCCACCATTTGGATTAAGAGGACATCTTGCTTTAAAATTTATAAATCATTCAGCAAAATTTTGTGATTATGTAGCTTTTATTTTACCGCAATTATTTGAAAGTGATGGTAAAGGGTCGCCAAGAAAAAGAGTAAAAGGCTTGAATTTAATACATAGTGAAAATATTGATTCTAGCTTTTATTATCCTGGTAATAAGAAAGTAAAAGTGGAGTGTATATTTCAAATTTGGTCTAAAAATGATAAGAATGAAAAATATAATATACTCAAGCATAATGAGGATTTTATAAAAATATATTCATTAAGTGACGGTGGAACACCATCAACTACAAGAAATAAAAATATGTTATATGATTGTGATATTTATTTACCTTCAACTTGTTTTGGAGAGAAAAATATGAAATATTATACTTGCTTTGATAATTTACCTGGAAAAAAAGGATATGGTATTGTATTCAAAAAAAATAAACAAGCAGGTTTAATAAAATTCAAAAACTTAAATTGGAATAAAATAGCTTTTTTATCAACTAATTCTGCTTATAATATAAGAAAATCTCAAATTTATAATGTTATGAATTAATATAATGATTAAAGAAATTTATGAGATTTTCAAGCAAGAGCCTATATTTCAAAACGCATATATGAGGTTTTTATATCAAGATTTAAAAAAAAATATTGATAAGGAAACTTATATATACCAAGATGGTGTCTATCTTGATTACTTGGTTTATAAAAGAAAACCTGAAGTTAAATTAAATAGAATTATATCTAAAAATAAAAACCAAGGTAATGGTTTCAAGGTTATCAATATATTTCTCTCCAAATTTAAAAATAAAGACATAATTTTAAAAGTAGATTCTAATAATACAAAGGCAATTAAGTTCTATACAAGGCTAGGTTTCTTGTTTAATAAAAATTTAGTAGAACCATATCATCAATATATTAAATTTAAATCTTAAGATTGAGGATTTGCTTCTTCTTCATCTTGGTAATACCCTAGTCTATCCTTGAGTGACTCTAATATATTAGCAACCTCCATCAACTCAGGGTGCTTATCGCAACAAGTCTCACAATAATCAATATAAGTAGGATTTCCATCTTGGTCGGCAAATACAACATCGCACTCAAGTTCGCAATATTTACAAGTAAATACTTCAATTCCGTTTTCGTTAATAGTAGTCATAATAATAATAATGAAGATATATTATTATTAAATTTAAATCAATTTTAATAGTCGTTATCGCTATCACTAAAACGAGAATTCGCGGAATCACTTACTTGTTTATCTAATTCTATTTTATAATATTTTACTAATTTACATAAAGCCTTTATATCGTCCTTCTGTTTTCTCCAATCCGCCCGACTTTCTTGAAAACTTGTCCTCAACTCATCAAGTTCCTTTTCCCGACAGTTTCTCACATTTTCTAATTCTACAATTCTCTCTCTTAATTTTGTTTCCTCCGTAGCTAAAGGCAAGATATGAGTTTCAAGGACATCATCGGGTATTTGGTTAATAGTAGCCATAATAATAATAATAAAAATATATTATTATTAAATTAAATCAATTTTACCACAATAATTTTCCCGCATAATATCCTGGTGTTCCTACCTTGTTTATATTTTTCGCCATTCTACTTCTATATGCCTTTTGTCTTTTTTTCGCAAATTCCAAGCCTTTCTCTCTCTTGTATGTTGGAAAATCTCCCATTCCCCGAGCCCCAATACTTGCTATTTTTTTACCATTTTTAAAAACATCTAATTTCTTTTTTTTATTTTTTGATAATTTAACTTGAACCCCCAAAGCCCTTGCCTTGCTTCTAGTATATGATGTAATTGTATAACTCATTATATGATATATAAATATTTTATTATAAACAACTTGGTATTATGTTTTTTAAAGATTTTGCTCTAGATAATGCTGTATATAATGCTCTTTTATCTTGAAGCCAATCTTGTATCATTTCAATATCAAATATGTTCACCTTACCATCTATAGTATCACCTTGACTTTTATGAATAGTAGTAGCATATCCTAGTAGAAATTTTTTATGAAATTCTTTATCTGATTTCCAAGTAATTTTAAAATTATCAACATTTCCATAATTAGTTAATTCAACAAAATTATTACCATAATTAACAACTTCAACTTCTTCATTTTTTTTCAAGGTTTTACATTTTGTTGTATAATACATAATAAATTTTGCCCCCTTGAATATCATAATATCTTGATTATATTTATTTGGTAGTCCTTTATATTTTATTTGAGTAAATCCTGTATATTTAGGTCTAATTTCTTGTTGAACCATAATATTGATTATCTTTCTTGTATTATTTGAATAACAAATATTTTTTCTTTCTACTAATTCTTGGATTGTTCTTTTTGTAATATTCTTTAAGAATTTTTGACTATTCATTCCGTTATTTTCCCAAATATCTTCTAATAAATTCCATAATTTTTTATCATATCTTTTCATCTCTGTTAATTCAATTTGGTTAAAATTAGCCAAATATTTTACCGAAGAATGATTAAACCAACTTGAGTTGCCTAGTAGTAACAAGTCTTTTACAGGTGGTAATTGTCTAAAATCCCCAATTAATATAAATGTAATACCTGATAATATTTTAAATTCTGTTAATATTTTCCATAAGTCACTTGAGACCATACTAATCTCATCAACAAATATAACATCAAGTTTTTTACCTTGCTCTTTAGCCCATTCTGTATTTAATTTTCCATTTTTATCAATACGGAGGAAATGATGAATAGTTTCACCGTCCAATTGAATTGTTGCTTTATTTGTAAATGCTATAGCTTTACATCTTGTTCCTGCTTTTTCTAATGCTTCCATTCCTTTTATACATACAAAACTCTTGCCTGTTCCTGCTCGACCAAGAAGCATACCACCACCTTTATCTACTAATGATTTTATAATATCAATCCATTTATCACTATCATTCAAATCATTATTCTTCTTCCATTCATAAGGATTATGTTTCCAATAAACTTCTCTGTAAAATTGTTCTCTTTCATTTCTCACATCTTGTAATAATGGAGGAAAATTTAAACTATATCCACCAACATCTTTATTTACATATTGTTCCATTTTCATTTGTGATATTTCTTTATCCTCTTTGTCTATAAAACCTACTACGGCGCTATCTGTATTTCTATATAATAATACACTATTTTTCCCATACATTTTATTAGTCATTTCATATAATTTAATATTTGCTTGGTCTGTAATTTGTATAGCCATCGCTAAATTTTGGTTCATTATTGCTGTCTTGTATTTTCTACCATAACAATATAAAGTTTTACCATTAGAACATTTAACTTCGTCATATTGTAATTTTTCATTTTTTTGTCCTTGGATCAGGAGACGCGTTTTCCATACTGCTTGTAAATCTTCATCAACATTCATTAAGGTTTTACTATTATGTGTTTTCATTAAATAGCCATAAATACTATTAATTAATAATTTTTGTAGTCCAATATCAATATAATCTTTTTTAATTTGGTCTATAATATTTTTTAATAGTGATTTATCTTGACCTTGTCCTAATATTTTATTCATAATCGTAAATTCTATATCTGTTTTTTCAATAACATAATTAATTGTTCCTGATGAATACCAATTAGAATAATGAAATAGAGTATTATCTTGAGTCTTAACATAATATAATCCAATTGGAACTTTTTTAGTATTATTAAAATCAATATAATCTTGTTCACTAAATTTTTGTTCTTCTTGATTAAAATCAATAGTAAGCCATTGCTCACTAGGATTTTCCATTACTGCCCTGTAACATTTATTAATATCGTAACATAAAGTATTTTTCCATAATTTTTTATTTCTATTTACAACTCCGTAATGAGTTCTAAATTTTATACCTGTTTTTTTTAATAAAGCATCACAAACACTTTTTGAGAAATAACTTGAATAATATTTAAATAAATCCTTGATATATGGATAGACAAAGAATGGTGCTGATTGTCCTGTAAAATGAATATCTTTTTTTTCACAATAATTTTTAATAACTCTTAAATTTCTATTATTTATAAGCTGAGTTTTATTTTCACATTCTTCATCAGGAACGACATCATTTACCATTAAATATTTATTATCACCTAATTTAAATGAACTTAATGAACCATTATATAAACATAAATTTCTTGCTGGATAAGTCATAAGATTATCTCTCGCCATTATTTCACAAGCATAATCCATATAACACTTGTTTTCACATTTCTTCCAAATCTCTTTATTACGATATTTAACAATAACATCTTCATCATTATGTTCGTCCATATCATTTTTCTTGACTTCTTGCTGACTATTACTTTTAATTTCTTTTTGCCCTTTTTTTGGTTTATTAGTAATTTGTTTAATTTTGCCTGTATCCAAAATAGGATACATATGATTATTTTTTAATTCAAATATAAGTGGTGGATTTTTCTTTTTTCTTGCCGAAGCATCATAATATGTATCTACTACTTTACCATCAATTAAACAATACATATTTACATCATTATTCCTACACCAGCATTTAATATGATTTAATGTATATCCTGTTTTATTCGGGTTCATTAATCCTTTTTCTTCTATTTCATAATTAACTTCATAACCTTGATAATTACATTCTTCATTATGAGTGCTCCAAAATTCTATTTCATTTTCATCTTTATTTTTTTTCCTGAACCCTTTTCTTTTCGCATACCTGTGTTGTATTAAATCAACAACGCACATATTTCTGTTTTTACACCAAACATTATTTTTTACACAACCATCTAAATTCATAACTCCCCCAAGTTGAATCGGTATCCATTCCAAGGGCTCAGGATCTTGAACTACTATTTGATTTTCTTTAATAATCTTGACTTCACTTTTATCAAAAGGACTATCTATCAATAAATCCATTACTTCCTGTTTCATAGCCATTTTCCATTGTGCAATTCGTTCAGGTAATATAGTGTCGCTTCTTGGAATTTGAACCTCTTTCGCTAATATATATACTCCTGTTTTAGACCTGTTCCACCCTCTAAATCGTATAGTAATTGAAATTAATATTTTTTTCGCGTCTTCTATTCTTTTTTTAATTATTGCTCGCCTGATTGGTTGTAGTGCTAAATTATAAGATTGTGCTAGAAATCTGTAGGCATATTTTTCATTTCTAAAGTTTCTACTCCCTCCTCTTAAACTTTTCGCATAATCCATAATAATTTTTTTAGATTGTAGTTTAGATTTACCTACAGTTTTTAATTCGTATTCTTTTCTAATTCTTTGTTCGGCATTACTTGATATCGTATTGTTAGTATTAATTTTAATAAATCTCGGCAACCTATCGTTCATAAGTGTATAATTGTGATATTTTAAATATTCGTCATAAGGGTCGTTTTTCGTTTCCATATATATACTAATAAAGATAATTATTTAAGCTAAAATAAAATCAATTTTATAATTTCCTAAATGTTTATTATTTATCGTCTTCTCTTGTTCTTGTTTTTCTACAAATTTTTTCAAAAGTAAATAATATTTTTTTTAATTCATTCACTTTTTCAAGCAAGGCTTTGTTTTCACTTTTTAATTCATTCCGTTCTGTTTCCCAGTCGGCATTCATTTTTTCAATTAATTCTTGTAATTGTTTTTTCATCATTTAACTTGAATAAATAATAAAATACAAGTTAATGTTATATGAGTAAGCATTATACTATTTACCCAGTTTCTGTTATTGATTGTGAAAAAGTAGGAAAGAAAGGACTTCGCACAGGTGTTAAAGATAAAAAAGGCAAAATTAAATCAAGTCGAGCTGAGTTTTCTCCATTTAATATGGAAATTGGAACATTATCCGCTGAATTCTTTTTAAGAGACAGTGCTACTGTTTTTGACCCATTTGCTGGCTGGGGTGAAAGACATCTATGTTGTGATAAAGCTGATAAAATATATATTGGATATGATAAATCTCCTGATGCTATTAAATACGCCAAAGAGAAATTTAATGTAGATAATATTTTAGCAGACAGTTTAGTAGAAAATATACCTCCACATTCTGGTTTATTAACTTGTCCACCATACTGGAATTTAGAAAAATATAATGGTGATGGATTATCGTCATTAAAATCTTGGACTGAATTTTTAGAATTTTATGAAAAGATACTAACAAGATGTAGTGAGAAATCTAGTGATGATGCTACATATTGTATTATGGTTGGTGACTGGAGAATGAGAAAAAAATATCATAATTTAAGTTTTAATACGGAGAGAATTATGTATAAATTAGGATTTGATATCCACGATAAAGTTATAGTTAATCAAAAAAGTTCTACTCCGTATTTAAGAATGGGCAAAAATTGTAAGAAGTTTTTATATACAGCAAAAGTCCATCAATATTTACTGGTTTTTAAAAAAAAGAAAGAGTAAATTCACCTCTCTCAATTTTAAAATTTTTATTAACAGGTAGATGCCCTCTACATATGCTTACACAAGTCCCTTTCTTTATTCGTTCTGCTTTCTTTTTTCTATAATATTTTTTCATATATTCTCTTCTTTTTTGTATCATTTTATCGGTAGCTTCAAGAAGTTTTTTATCTTTCATATATATATAATGAATAAAAAAAACAAATGTATTTTATGTAAAAAAACAATAAAGAAATTTGCTAAATGGAACGATAACAAGCAGAGAAGGGTTCATAGAAAATGCTGGTTAAATTTTAGAGATTTTGGTGACCGTCATTTTGATTACTTGTTTTGTGGAGATAGACAAGAACCAAATAATAGAATTGTTAAAATAGTACCAAGCAAGCCATAAAATTTATATTTTTCTCTCCAAAAATATAAATATAAAAGTATTATCTTCCAGTTCGTTGTTTTAACTTAGCTTCCTTATCCTCATCTTCTGGTGGTTTCCCCTGAATTTGTTGGAACATTTTTAATGGTTTTTGAACCTTGTAAATTATAGTTGTTCTATCATCAATATCCGCAGGTGTTAAATCTGGATTTAATATTTGAGTTGTTATTCCTGTAATTACAAAATCTTTTGTTGCGGTGAACACATAATCTGTAGCAAAACTATAAGCAAAATCACCCGAAATATATGAACGATTACATATTGCTATAATATTACTTTCCGCTCCTGAATTACTTGAATGAAATGTAATACCTCCGATAATATCACTATAAATTAACCAAAAAGGATATACAAGTTTTTGTGGTAAATTTGTAGCAAAAATACTTGATGTAGCTGTTGAAGCATTTACATTCCACCTGCCTTGTTGAGAACTTAATTGATACATAGGAACTGGCTTGATTGTATTTGATTGGTCAAAATCAAAAGCTAAAGTAGAATCTAAAATAGAATTTGTCGTTAAAGGATAAGGAAAATATTGAACTAATTTGGTATTTATATTTGTTTCATATGTTCTTGTTAAAAACCAACTATCTGGTAATCCATAAGGATTAAATAATGCTTTATAATCAAAGCCTAATCTTGATAATAAACATTCACTCCAAAATTCTTGTTTTTTATAATTTCTAAATTGACTTAAATATTCATAAACACCTTGTTGAGTGTCTTTTTTAGGTAAGCCTATATCTAGTAAGCCTATACCACTATTAGCATTTACAAGTGTAATAGTTTGTATTGTCTGCGCGCCTAACATACTATCAAATAAATTATCTGTTGATTTATTAAATGTATTAACTATTACATCTGCTGCCGCATTAGCATCTGGTTGAGTTCCTGTAGATGCTCCTCTAAAATTACCTTCATATCTATCCCAGTGTAGTTCTTGGAAATTAAACCTGCCTCTGCCTGGGTCAAATTGTAATGATGGATTAGGTGAGCCAACTTGGACTGTATTTACATAAAAATTGAATTGGTCAGTTCCAACCGTTATTTCTGTTGTTTCTGGAAAATTCTCAATTAAATCTGGTTGAGGTGTTACTATATCAGGTTGAGGAGTTACAAGGTCAGGCTGTGGTGTTACAAGGTCAGGTTGAGGTGTTACTATATCAGGTTGAGGAGTTACAAGGTCAGGCTGTGGTGTTACAAGGTCAGGTTGAGGTGTTACTAAATCAGGTTGAGGAGTATAAAATCCTGGAACTTCAGGAACAAGTGGAGTATTGACTTGTCGAGCAACCAATATATCCCAACCTGGTTCTGTAGCACTTCCATCACTCTTGAACCAAAATCTTACATATCTCGCATCTATTTCATACCAAGTATTTATCCAACCACTATTATTATTTCCTTTTACATCTGTTCCTGCTGTATTCGGCAAAATCCAACCGCCCCCTGAACCGTATCCCCCATTACTTGAAGTCCAACTTGACCCCCAAAAAGAACTTGGACTTGAACTAGATGATTGATATAAATATTGAGATAAAGTGCTGTCGGCACTAGATAAATTGCCTGATGATAAACTTAATCCTGATACTGTATTACTACAAGTTATACCTAATCTATCATACATAGAATACGATGAATGTTCAAATTCAAAATCTCTAATATTTACTAAAATTTTGTTTCCTGATCCTGCGTCGTAAGTTATATGACGAGAGTGACTTGTGCTGTAATCATTATTTAATCCACCATCATCTGTAAATAATCTTGCCCCATTACCCAATACTAATGGACTAACATTATTAGCTACATCAAAATCACTTACAAGGGCATTATTACCATCGGCTGTATTATTATAATTAATTGTTGTTGCTGGAACTTCTGGAACTGGTGGAGTGTAAATATCAGGTTGAGGAGTTACTAAATCAGGTTGAGGTGTTACAAGGTCTGGTTGAGGAGTTACTAAATCAGGTTGAGGAGTTACTAAGTCAGGCTGTGGTGTTACAAGGTCAGGCTGTGGTGTTACAAGGTCAGGTTGAGGAGTAATTAAATCATTTTGCGGGGTTGTTGTAGTATATGCTGGTATAATTTGAGTAGTTGTAGGAGTAAATGCTGGAACTAATCCCGTCGCTTCATCTGCTTTTAAATTAGGGTTCATAACGGCAACAAATGGATTTTGTAAATTTTTAGCACCTAAATCTACAATACAATAATTTGCTTTTTCAATTAATAATGGATTAGGAACAGGAGCGGTAGCACCAACTTGATGGTCATTGATAATAATTCCAATATAAACCTCTTCATTAAAAATTTTATTTTCTTTATTATTTCGGATAGGAATAATGTTCACATCATAATACTCTGCTGCCGCTCTTGGTTCTAATTGAAGAGTATAATCATCATTATATACAGGGTCTATTTGTTCGGCATTTACAAAATCACAACCATCTGCTAGGTCATCTGCTCCCAAATATGCTTTATTATATAACGCATTATTGAAAAAACCTGATACTTTTATTTTTGGATTATTAATAACTGCTGGATTATTATCATACGCTCCACAAGGTGTTGTTGCTGCCGCTTGTAATAAAGGCTTTAAAGCTGTAACAGTATCAGGTGTTATATAAGAAGAACTATCATCTACTCTACCAAATGGTAAATCATAAATCCAATCTTTTTTATGTTGTGAGTCTACCATAGACTTGGTTGTTATTCCATCACCTGTATAATTCATTTGAGATTTAATTAATTTTGCTAGATTTTGCACATTAGGGGTAGTCCAACAAAGATTAGTCATCAATACATAACCCTCTGTAAAACTATTATAAACTACTCCTGCTCCATCTGTTAATCTAGGTAAATTATATAAATTATATATAGCATAAGTATCTCTTGTATAATCTGGTAACAAAGCACCTACTTGAGCTTCAATAAGTTTATTATTTTTAAAACCCATTCCTGATCCAAGTTGTCCTGTTGAAGGGTCATAATTTAATGTTCCAAAACCTTGTAATAATTTAGAACCATTTATCCAAAGATAAGGATTTAACGCTGCTATACATTCATACATAGGTGTAGCTTGTGTTGTTGTTCCACCTCCTCCTATAATAGGGGTTGGTCTTGTAAAATTTGCCTGTAATACGGCAACCGCTCCATCTCTGCTTGATACACTTACCAAGTCTTTATTATTATAATTATTATTAATACTTTCATATGGAGTATCATCTGCTTGAATACCACTATCTAATGGTGTTTTTAACGGGTGTAATAATGTAGAATGTAAATCTTCCGTTAATTTTCCTGCTATATTACTTGGACTATCATAACCAACATTTACACTTAATGGTATTTGAGTATCAATAAAATCATAAAAACTGACTGTAGGAATAGCATCAATTCCTTCTGGAGGGTCAGGTGGTGAAGTTCCTGGAAAATTAATTTGTGGAGTAATTAACCAAAATCGTTTTCCTGCTGTATTTGAAGCATTTACTTTGGATATAGTAGTTTTTAATAATTGAAAATTTGAAGTAGGTCTTGTATTAGTTAGACTTCCTATCATATAACCATAATTAGGTTGATATGTTGCTGGTGCTGGTGGTGGTGCTCCTGCTATATATCCTCTAACATAATCCCATCTATTTTCTAATGTTATACCATCTGCTTTTGCTTCTATAACAGGTAATTGGATAGAAAATTCATAATTATGATGAATATAAAAACCAGACCTTAATAAAACTTCATTTGTATAATAAGGATACTGTTTTAATTCTCTTGGAATTTCAACAATTTCACTACCTACACCAATAGCATTTACCGCAATTTGCTCCACAGATACAAGGTCACCAGCCTCAACTACTACTCCATTAGATACTCTATTTAAAAACCTACCATCTTCATCACTTACTTGTGCGCTATTCTTGGAACAAGTTATTAGAATTGTATTCATTATATATAATAATACTAAATATATTATATTTAATTAGACAATCTACTCAATCATATTAACAATACCATTAGAGATATTAAGAACTCTTTCTGTAACTACAAAATACCGAAGTATCCATTTAATTTGAGTATCATCAAGTCCCATAGCACCTGGAGCTATAAGTGTTGAAGTTCTGCTCCATATCATAGGCGTATTACTCATTCTAACACCGTTTCCTGCGGCGTTGCTGATCTTGACGCCGAGCCAGTGATGAGCTCCTGCGTCACCTGCTAATCCTTTATCAAATGCGGGTGCTGCGGCAGAGGCAATAACAAGAGCATCTTGATTAAATCCGTCCAAAGTTCTATCTGTAATACCTTGAATATAATTAGCCTTGGCTACATCTAAACTTGGCGTAAAATCGTAAAGCATAGCATTTAATTGGAGAGGAATTCCTTCAACGGCATTAGCTTCCTTAAACTGAAGAGCAGGATTAGATAATGGAATAGAATAAAATGGATTACTATCAATAGTTAAATTCATACTTTCACCTCCAACTAAAGCCTTGGAATTATAAACACCAACATTATTAAGGTAAGCATTAGCATTACCTGTTGCTCCATTATATTGAGATTGCTGAATAACTGATTTAACTCGTTTCCCGCCAAGAGGTAAAAATGTCTCTGTTCTCAAGGTAGAACCTGCCGCTCTTGCTCCATTACTATTTTCGGCATTATAAGCAACTTGAAGTTCTTCATAAACAAGGTCATAACCACCTCTACTCATAATATCCTCTCCTAAAGCTTGAAGCTGGTCGGGGTAAAACAGGTAGTCCGCCATAATAAGACAACTTGGTTGGTCTATTGCTGTAGTTACAGGAATATCACCTGCGGCTGGACTGAGGAATTTTGATTTACAAAAGCGTTCTCCAACTTTATCTCTTGTCCACTCAATTGTTAAACTGACCTCCTGTTTAATAGCAAATAACGGAAGCAAAACGCCCTTAAGCATAGGAATTAGTTGAGAAAGTGATAACGCTGCTTCAAAAGTTTCACCTGCTGTTTCGGTAAGACGATATTTTGGTTCTGTTTCTGCTGTGGAAGCATCTACGGTCTGTGCGTATTCATTAGAAAAACGACCAATAGTTCCAAAAGGGGCTACAGGTGGATAAACTGATGATTGACTTCCTAAAAATACATCATTACCACCTTGTTTTGGAATAGCAATTCCTTCTTTAAATTCATTTGACCAATGGTGTCTTTTCCAAGTTGTATAATGACCTACATCTTGGAGAGTAGCAACTCGCCGACCTCCAATTTCCAAGTAGGCATTTTGAACAGCACTTGCCGCACCTGTAGATGTAGGAAAATAACACATTTCACCAGCACCAAATGCTCCACCATCTGTTCGTTTAGCTGTAACTCTAAACTTAATTTGTGAATTTGAATCAAGTATCCCTTTACGGTCAAAAACGAACTTAGTGCTTGACTGACTAAAGGACACAGGATAAAGTAAATCGGTCTCTAATCGTTGATTTTCAGGACGGTCTAACTGACCTGTTCGTAATAAAGCTGGTAACATAACTCCACTTCTAGACATTTATATTATACTAGTATATAATATAAATTATTAAAGTTTAAATTTTTTATATTTTTTTGTAACTTCTAAATATTTTCTTTTATTTGGAGAGAAAAATATAAATATTAACATTAAAATATATCCAAAATCCTTAATTTTATCTAATATCATATATTATCTAAAGAAAATAATATTATATGATAAACAAGACAGCACCACAATATAACCAATAAATTAATTTAAATGTAATCAAAGTCCGATGAAACGACATATACATCTTGGAGAGAATTTAATTCATAACTTGGACTTGACCGTTATTAAAGACAATAGTGTTTTTATGATAAACAAAAGCAAATAACGAGTGAGGCTGGAGAGCTACACCTGTAGGAGGCTTGGATTGAAGACGAAGACCAAGAGGAGTGCCCTTGAAATTTAATCCATTCTTGGTAATACCATCATACTTGACGCCTATATTATTAACACTTTGCGCATCATTTACCGTCATACTATCTCTAAATCTTGCTTCACCAGAAACATTATCATTAAGATTAAGTGATAATTCTGTTCTTAAGGATTTCATAAATGAAGACATTGCCCAAATATTACGAATAGCATTAAGTTCCTCAAAATTCTTTTGACTTGTGGACACTCCTTCTTGCTCTTCTTCAAGTGTCCTCACTTCAAAGTCTAAGGGCACTCTCAAGCCCCCTTTAGTAAATGTAAGCTCTTCCAGGTCGAGCTGATTTGTGAGCCTTCCACCTGCGTCTGGAGTAAGTAGTTTTGTTGCCCAATTACTATTATAATTATAATTATTAATAAACTGAGAAGGTATCATATTCATAATTGTTCCGATAGTTCTACTTGTATTAACATTCATTACGGCATTCATATCCGTAGATTGAATAACTTGGTAAAATGAACTATAAGCATTATAGTCCCAAGATCCTGAGGTATTTGCTACCATCGCCGCTTGACCTTGTGCGTCAGGAACTTCTAACTCATAACTCATATGAACATCACTTAATTCATAAAATGCTCCACTATCTATTGTTCCACCGTTAGCAATTCCATTACTCCAATAATTATTATTACAGACAAAAAGGTCTGAAGCTAAGGTAATTGTAATTCTTAATCCGCGCACCAACTGAAGGTCTATAGCTTCCGCTTGGAGGAAACCTGCTAGTAAAGGAAGTGAAAAATTAATAGTAGTGTCGCACATTCTACCTTGTTGCTGTTTTTTACCAACCGCACCATAAGTCATATTTACACCACCATTAAGATAAGATTTAATACTTTCTTGAAGGGGTAAAATACTGGAACAAAGACGATTATAATTTTTAATTTGAGAATATGATGACCCTTCTAAACTAGAAATAGTCAAAAAATCAATTACAGAATTAATACCTGTTCTTGGGTCAATAAAAACATCTTGTGATGTTGCGGCGCCAGCTATTAATCCATCAGGTGAAGAACGATTTGTTGGTGCTGTTTTTGCTCCTACTCCTGTATATACATTAAATTTACCATTAATAGATACTGACTTACCGTTTAATATAGCGGGCGTCATAGGTATATCAAAAATTAAAGTATTTACACCACCCCTGAAAGAGTAAATACCAGCACCTTGATTTGTAGGGTTAATTTGAACTAAACTTCTACGAGAACTCATATATAATTATATAATACAAAAATATTATATAAAATTAATAATTTTGCTTAAAGTTCAACAATTAAGCCATTCTTGGTTGCTCTAAGTCGGCGTAATCCATAAATATAAGAAGTTAATAGTTTATTCTGGACTGGAAGATTTTGACTAGAATATTCTAATCGTAACGATATATTACCGTCTGCTGCTAGATTATAAACACCACCATATCTTGCTAAGGCTCGGGCTATACAAAACTGACTTTCTTGTTTATTTAGATTTCTTACTGGTATTTTAGCTGAAGATAAAGCTTTTTCAATTTCCCAGAGTGCTACTTGTTCACTCTTATTATTATTCAATCTTCCTAAAAGAACTGCCCTGGTCGGCGTCAATTTTCCATTCACTATAAAGGAGTATTGTTGGATATTATCAAGGGTCGTCGCAAAATTATCAACTAAAACGGAATGTGCTAAACTCTGGTTAATAGGCAAGGTCATCATAGAAACTGCTCGTCTATTCAAAACTGGAAGATTAATTTGTGCGATGACTTCACCAGCATTTACGTTGTTACGGTAAGTTTCCGCTGTTAAAAAATCAACAACCGCACCTTCATCGGTTTGAGTTTGACGAAAAAGATTATCGGTATAAGATTTTGGCGGGGCTGCTGTTTTTAAAACAAGTTCAATATTAGAAAGAGTATAAGAACATTCTTTTGTTGAATCGGCTGGAGAAATAGAACAAATTCCTGAATTTTCAAATGTTGTGGCTGGAACTGCTACTGCGGCAAAAGAAGGAATAACATCTCGGGCACCTGTAGGAGTATAATTAGCTACCGCACCACCACCTGCTACTGTTTGATAAATAGCTGGAACTGCTCCAAGCTCGACTGTAACCGTAGGGGTTGCGGCGCCTGGTGCTGAAGGAGTAAGTTTATTAATTACACCAATACATTCATAACTTGCTGGAGTTCCTGGAAAAGTTCCCGTAGTCCAGGCAAAAATAGGGCGTCCAACTAAAAGATTACTTGCCCCGACCATTCCTTGAGCTATATTTCGGGCTCTATCTACAGGAACAAGTTCGGCTACATTAGTCGCTGATGGTGCTTCGGGTGGAGTGGTGGACAAAAGACTGTCTGTATAAAGTTTAACTTCCGTCATAGCAACACCAACCGCTCCACCTGTAATACTCTCAATAGCAAAATTTGTTTTAGCTGGAACATATACTGCGTCGGCAAGACCCGCACCATTTTTACTCCATTCTTGCCCCGCAAAACCTGCTTTACTCCAAAGTTGTAAAGCTTTAGTGGCTATATTTGTATCAATTTCTACCTTGAGACCTTGGGTCAAGGCGGCAGGAAACATTCTGTTGCTCATTGTGCCCAAAATGCCTGATGCTAAAGGCAAGACCACTTCAATTGTGTTTGGATTACCAAGAATAGTTGTTCCATCAAGTTCTGGTGCTGATGTTACTGACTGAGTAGGAGCATATCCATCACCTAATTGAGAGGTATGCATCGTTACTGAGGTATCTTTTCTTGATCCAGATTGATTAATATGAGTATGAAAACCGTCCTCAATAGAACTTTCAGCCCCTTCCAATAAATCTCGTTTATGTTTAATACTATCATTTTCACTATAATGATATTCCTTTACAAGACGCTCAGAATATGACTGTAAGTTTTCTAATGTATGCGTTTGAGTTCCGTCGTAAATACGAAGATTATTGATACAAGATTGTGCACCTATCTTCTCGTTAAAACGATAAATAGATGAACCCCTGACTTTTACATTCATTTTAAGAACTGACTGCCGAGGGTCAATATACGACATAAAAGCAGGAACGTCAAATCTGATGGTATCTCCGTCATTATAGTCAAGTTGATGGTCACTCGGAACTAGAGTAGATTTACTTGTGATGGTGTTTTCAAAAGGAGAACTATTAAAATCCGTCATTTTATATTATACCTAAATATAATAAAAAACTGTTAAGTTAAAAAAAGATTATTTATTGAATTTTATCTAAATTATTTGTAATAGATAAACCAATTAATTCTTCCAAGCTAAATTTACCTGATAATAAAATATGTAAAAAATAACCACCTCTTTTTGTAGTAGGTCTAGATTTGCTGAAATCTATTTTAAATACCAAGTCTTCCATTCCTAGCTCGCCATCAAGGTTGTATTCTTTTTTCATTAATGATTTACAAAAATCTTTTTCAAATTTAATACCTAGATTTTTCTCTAAATATTTTCTGCCTGATTTCATAAATTCATTTAATTCATTAATACCTTTAATGTAAAAGAATGGTTTTATATCTTTAGGGTCTATCACAGGATCTTGTGGTGTTTCAATAATAATATTTACTGGTTCTTCCATAATAGGATTAGCTTGAGGAACAACTAAAGCGTTTCTAATTAATTTCATTTTATACCGTTGTTTTAAAATATATTCTGGTGGTTGTTGTGTAAATTCACTACAACAATCATCACAATCATACCAAGTATCAATTTCTTTTTCAGGCTGGTGTAACCTACAATATAAACAATCTACCGACCAGACTGCTTGGTCGTATAATTTAGTGTAATTAATTACTTTTGAGATTTGCGTCGTCATTATAGTTATTATAAAGAAAATGTTTTTAAGCTATTTTACGATTACATTAAGTTATGTCCTAAAACAACTCTTTTTTTCATTAACTTAGTCATTTTTCTTTTTTTACCCAAGAATGAAAATTCATCACCATCTTTTATTTTCATCATAGAGCCAAGTTTTCGTTTTGTAAAACGATAATCTTTTGGAACACCAAGCATATCTCTTAATCCACCTTTTTTAAATTTAATTTTTTGACCTCCAAGTTCTGCTGTAACCATTTTTTTAGTTGATTTCTTGGTTATCTTGCGTCGTCTTTTAGTTGTTTTAGTTCCATCTCCATAATCTACACCTTTAGGCATTATATACAAGGCATTTATATAATAATTTCTCTCCATTTTTTTAAAATTGAAAATAAAAATAATATATATATCATATAGAAAAAGATGGCTACCTATACAGATTACCAACCCTCTAAACATAATGATTTTATGACCCCTAAATATTTATTTGAAGATATAAAAGATTATATACCCAAGGACAAGGTTATTAGTATGCCGTTTTATGGTGACGGAATGGCTGGTCAATATATGACTGAACTTGGTTTTAATGTTATTCATCAAGATGAGAACTTTTATGATTTTGATAGAGGTGATATCGTAGTAGATAATCCACCATATAGTACCAAGAAGCAAGTCATCAAGGAATTGGTAAAAAGAAATAAACCATTTATGTTAATTATTCCTGTTAGCACTATTTGCTATCAATATTCTAAAATTTTAGGTGATGATTTACAACTTATAATACCAGCAAAAAGACCAAAATTTATTTATTATGATAAAACAACAAATAAATTAGATGAACAATGGGAAAAAAAAAGTCCAGCTTTTGATAGTTGCTGGGTATGCTGGAAAATGAATTTACCTAAAAAAATAATTATGCTGTAAGTTGCTTCTTCTTTAAATAATAAATTTTTTTTTTTTCTAAAATTTCTTGTCTTTTTTTCTTGTAATATTTTTGTGAAGCTATTCTTGTTGTTGCTTTTCCTCTATCTGTTTTTTGATATTTACGAATATATTTTCTTTTATTATCTTGTATTTTTTTAGTATATGCTTTTAATTCCTCAAAATTCATAGTATCAATTGTTTTTTTTGGAGAGATTTCTTCTTCTTGTTCTTGTGTAATTTGTTCGGACATTATTATATATATTACTAAAGAAGAAAATTTTAACTTGTTTAACAAATAAATATATATATTACATAAGGAAAACTTCACCACTTCTATAAATTTTTCTTTTTTTTCTTTTAGGCTTAGGCAAGGCAGTCTTGCCGAACATCTGCTCGAACTTGGGTAATTTTGGTTTTTTTTCGGGTAAATTATGTAAAATAGCAGCATAATTATTTTCCATAATAATATTACCATCTAAATTATTTACTCCAATTCTTAAGTCTTTAGCGTTAATTTTTTTAAAAGTTTTACGCTTTTTATCTTGTTTAATCCTTTTAAACATTATTATAATATAGGCAAATATTATAATATGAGTTTAGTTTTCTTGAAAAACGATACTAATAATGTTAATGTTGGTGCTAATGACCATTTAAAACCTTACGATTGGGCTAATTATTTTGATACTCCTTTAGTTTTACCTCCAGATAGTCAAGTAGCATATATCAGTTCTACTATGCAAAGAGAAGAAGTTATTGATTTGCCTGATCCAGAAAATGTTATATGGTTACAGACAGGAAATGAACAATTGAATTTACCTATGCCTATAATATTTGATACAACTCAAGGAGCACAGACTTGGTCGCAAGTAACTAATCAAATTACAGCTAATCCTTATACAGGGCAGACGGATTTTATGTTTGACGGTCAATCAGGTGGATTAAAATCTACTTATAACACTACAACAAAGAAAATAGATATTACACTAAACCAAAGATTACAACCAGCAGTTCAAGGTGTATGGGCTAATAGAGGACAAGCACTCACAGGATCTTGGGGAGGTCTTAACCAGACAGGAGGAGGAGGAGCAAGTGGAACAAATGGAGGAACTCTTACAACAAATATTTATACGGGAACTAATACAACTTTATGGGATTGTGGCTGGTCTAGTATGAATTTAGCAAGTGCTGGAGTTCCTACAAGTGCTCCTATGGAGTATTTTAATGGACAATGGACTAATTTTCATACAGCTACAGGAATAAAAAGGTCTTGTGATAATATAGCATTAACAGGACTTGGTGGAGAGTTACATTTTAAAGGAGAACTAAATCCTGGAACTCTAGGAGCAACAGCAAGAGCTCAAAGTATTCCGTTTATGGCTGGTTTAAATTCTGTTCAATGTATTCGTTCCGTTAATGCGAAACCATCTGGTGCTACATCAGTTCAGGCATATGTAGATGATTGTGTTCTTAACGGTGAGGGTGATGATGTAGATTTACACCCTAATGTAATTCAAATTAGAATGGATGCTCAAAAAGTTTATGTGGAAGTAATGAACGACACAGGCAGATATCCTGTTAATCAATTTACTATTGAACCAGGTTGTTGGGGAAACGCATCAACAATACCTAATAATACCCCCGATACTTCTCTTTATAGTATGAAAGTAGTAGAAGAAATAGATATTGAAACTTGGCTACAGACACCATTAACTCAACCACAAAATACAGGAGGACAAGCAAGTCAGCCTTATTTTAATGCTTTACAGGGAGGAGTTCAAGCAAATAATTATAATCAAATTACATTTAAAATTAAATGGAATACACCATATACATTCCAAGTTTATATGGGGACAGGATATGAAGAAAGAACGGGTAAATACGAAGGAACTACTATAGGAGGAGGTGAACAATATCCTGTGGGAACGGCTTATCAAGATACTTATTCTATTATTTATAATAGTGAAACTGGAGCAAATTATACTAATGGATTAACACCAGACGAAACTAAGACTTTTATCGTTCCTAGTTATTTTGGTGATTTAGGATTTTGTGGCTGGATAGATAGACGAAATGATTTAAAATTTAGAGGCAATTTTGATGTAATTAATTGTTATCCTGCTAATCCAGCTCCACCATATCCAAGTTATGACCAAATGCTTCTTGGTATAAATGGTATTAATACAGCAGAAAACCTGTATAGCCCGACCGATAATAATGACCCTAACTATGCTAATTGTTACCATTTATCTGCGCGGATAGAAGATGAGATTTTTCCAGCAGTAGCATTAGATATATTTGATACGGGGGGATTATTACCTATAACTGCGGGATATAATGATGCTGTTCCTTTCTTGGTAGCTGGAGTAGTAAAACCAGAAACACCAGCAAGATTTCAAAGATGGTTTCCTCCACCTCTAAGTGACGCCCTGGTTATAAGAACATTTGCTCCTCCTCCAAGTCCAGATACAAGAATAGGTATAGTTATGGGTTTGCTAAAAAAGAGTGATGATGATGGAGTTCTTGATTTTGTCTTCAACGCACCTAATGATATAAGAATCCAAAATTTAGCAGGAGTAGAAGAAGTTGGTGAAACAGAAATATATAATTCTGTCCATATTCAATTAACTAATTTACCTATTAATGGTAGAAATGGAATGACTTCAACAAAAACAGCAACTATAGCAGTAGTTCATAATTCTCTATCAACGGTTACGGTAGGAACTCAAAGCAGAAAGTTATATAATCATTATACTAATGAAAAGAATTGGATTGATTTGAACAATGTAGCAGAAATGACCTTGAATGAGCTTAGAACCTATATCAGTAACGATGCTAATAGACCAGCAACATATTTAGTTGATAAAAGTGATGTTGTTGTGATGTTTAGAAAAAGACCCGAAAGTGATACAGGTGTATCAAGGCAAGTAATTAATAAAGGTGGAGTATATTCAAGTAATGGACAAATGAATCGTTAAAATATTACAAGCTTGTATATGTTAAAATGGCTATGGAGTTTATACGGGGGTTCTTTAGGAGATAATGAGGAAACGGCTACAATAAATCCAAATAGTATGAGCCCCTTACCTAAAAACAGGTTTAATAATCTTGCTAGAATAAAAGGAGAAGTAGATGAAGACCCTGAACCTTATGATAATATTTATCATTATCAAAGAATACAAAGATTAAAACATAAAAGAATAAAAGAAATTATGGACGAAGAAAATTTTATAGATACAAATTCAAATGTTAATTTCTGGTTTTATAATAGATATCGTCGTTAAAATTCTAATTATTATATATATGTATATATATATATGATAAGGAAAAATATTAAACCCAAGTGGAATAATGCTGTTCACCAGAAAGATACAAAAAGTGGTGCTGATAATGAATTATGGTTTGAAGAATGGTTATGTGATGGTTTTATAGATAGAGATTGGAATACTGTAGATGGTTTTAATTATAGGGTATTAGATTATAATAGTGAATACGAAAAAGGAAAATGTAATATATTTTTAGAATTAAAATCAAGAAATATTGATTATGATACTTTTTATTCAACTATGATTGGAGAAAATAAATTAAAAACAGCAAGAAAAAAATTAGATAAAGGCGACCAAGTATATTTTTTCTTTTTATTTGTGGGAAAATATGGAACAAAAAAAGATTTATATTTTTACGATGTTAGCCGAAGTCATAAAAAACTTGAAAAGGGTTGTAGAATAGAAGTAGGAGGAACTAATAAAAGAGGAACAGATGAGTATAAAAATCATCTATATATTCCGATAAAATTCTTGGAAAGTGTTAAAAATTATAAAAATATGGAAGAATACCTTGATAATAAACCTTAAAAAATTAAAAAATTTAGCAATATTTTTTAATCTTTTACTATTTTATAAAATGAGTGATTTAGATTTATTTCCTGTTATTAATCCTAATATTGGAGAAGTTATTGAAAGAGAGAATGCCGTAGCAGGTGAAGACTTGATTTTAGATGACGAAATACAACCATCAAGTCATAATGAGATATTTAGCAAAAGTAATGTTAAGCTTCAGGTTAGTGAGCCTGTAGATATACCAAAGAAAAAAGACAAATACGCTCATTTAGCTGAAGCTAGAAAAAAAGGAGCATTAACAAGACAAAAAAAAGCAGAAGCAAAACGAGCCTTAAAAGCTGAAGCAAAAGCAATAAAAGATGAAGAAAAAAGATTAAGAAGAGAAGCAACTCAAGAAAGAAACCGAGTAAAGGCAAGAGAAAGATATAGAAGTCAAAAGGCAAAAAAAGACGAACAAAGTGAATTAAAAGAAAAGATTAGACTTGAAAGTGAAGCAAAAAAGCAACAAAAAGAGGTAGAATATAAACGATACCATTCTAAACCGATGCCTCCTCAAGATCCTGTGGGTATGAATTTTGAAAAATTTGCTGGTTATATGATGAGATATGAAGGATTAAAACAACAATATGCTCAACAACAAAAACAACGACAACAACCACCTCCACCACCTAAGCAAAAAAGTGAATTTCCAGAACATTATCCATTAGCTAATTTATACAAAAAAAACAAAGACAGAAAGGCAGATTTTTCTAATTTTTAGACTTTTATATAATCTTTATATTATTATATATGAATACTTTAGAAATTTTACCAGTTAGACCTGTAGATACGGGTAAAGAAAAAGAATATCACCCGAATTTACCAAGTATTAAAAGAAATGCGGGGAGCGTAAATTTACTCTTGGGTTCAACCGCAGCAGGAAAAACGACCTGTCTTGTAAATATGATTGCTTCAAAGCATTTTTGGGGTGGAAAAGATAGCGCATTTGATAAGATATTTGTATTTTCACCATCTATCTTGGTAGATGATACAATCAGGCATTTACAATCATTTTGTGAATGTTATGATGATTTTAAAGATGATTATTTAAGAGATATACAGAACAGTCAATTACAATTTCCGAAGAAAGAGATGCCGAAAATATTACTAGTTATAGATGATGCTGTTGGACTTATAGCAAGAAACTCTTTATTAAATAAGTTCATTTCCAGGCACAGGCATTACAATTGCTCTATTATAATGTCCGTCCAGCATATGAAGTCAATTAGTCCTGTTGGTAGAAATTGTGCTACAAATATTATGTTATTTAACGGCATCGTCAATCATAAGGAATGGGATAATATAAATGAGGAATGGGGTTCTCAGTACAAAAATTCTTTAGAACCTTGTTATTACCAATATGCTAATCAAAAATATTCATTTTTACATTTAGATATAAGAAAAAATCCAGCTAGATTATTTCAAAATTTTACAACTGAAATTAATTGGAAACAACATATTCCTCAAAAGACAAGAGAAAGAATTGCTGAAATGATGGGGAAAAAAGAAGTAAATTTTGAAGAAGTTTTATAATATAATATTGTCTTTTACTATATTATAAATGGGAGAATTTGCACAAAATTACGAAAGAGCTTTATCAGGCTATAGTGGTAACGCAGGACAAATTAACAATAATCTAGCAGCCTGGCGTAGTGATGTTGATATGACCCGTCAGGCAAATAAAACAGGACTTGCTAGTGCTACTAGTCAAGCTAACAACAAGGTAGATATGGACGCTATTAAAGGTGTAGCAGATGAGTTTGGATTACAAGGTGGAAAAAAACTTTATACTAAATATGTTACCAAAGGATTACTTGATTGGAAACCAGCGGGTAATAGGTCATTTAATGAAGTGGACAAAGGTTTAGGTGATAGATTTAGAAGTGCTATAAAACGCAAGTTAGGCATTGGACAATCTAAAGATAATGTCGGTAGTGCTGGTGATGAAGGGGGTGGATTTGAGGATTTTGTTAAAAATAAATTAGGTGGAACAACAGAAGAAGCTACTCAAAGATTAAATAATTTACGAAGTATGGGAGAAAGCAAAATTGGAGATGGAGTAGAAATGACTAAAACTTTACAAAATGAACCAAGATTACAAGCACCACCCGATAGAAGTGCTGATTTAGGTGATGTAGAACTACAACCTACAGATGATTTAACTAATAGTAATTCTTTACTTGAGAGAGACCCTTATGGTAGAGATGCCGTAAGAAGCACTAGACCTACCGAACGAATTAGAAGTAGAAGCGAAATAGGTGAAAGCAAGGTAGAAGCACCAGAAGCACCAGAAGCACCTGATCCTGTGAAAAATGGAGTTTTTAGTGATAGGGTAGCAGTTCCTGATGAAAAACCAAGTATGTCGTTTGATGACCTTAAAAGTCGTTTTAGTAGAATTACTAAACCAAGAGGTGGCTCGGTAGAATTGGAAAATAGAGGAGAAGTAAAAGAACCTACAAGACAAGCAGGTGATTATGATGAATTTGAAGGTATGGATTTTGGTGAATTTAAAGGTCAGGGTTCAAGAGATTTACCAAGGAGTGGTTTTGATTTTGCTAATGATGCTAGTATGAGACCTGATGCCTTGGGTAATACTTCATTCAATAATCAAGTTGGAGTTAGGAACGCGGCAGGCGACGCAGAACAAGCAGGACAAGATGCTATTGATAGCGCTAGAAGTGGTATAGCGGGAGCAAGTCGAGCAGGGGAAGATATGGCTGGTAATGCTAGAGATGCTTTATCAAGATTATCATCAGGGGCTCAAGACGGTCTTAATATAGGACAAAAGGCTTTGGCTGATGGAACAGAAGGATTAGGTTCAGGATTAGCGGATTTAGGTAAATCATTAGGTGGAAGTGCTTTAAAATCAGGAGCAGAAGATGCCGTAGGGGGAGGATTGGAAACGGCAGGAGCATTATTAGACGCTACACCTTTTGCTCCACTTGGTTTATTATTCGGAGCAATTGGTGGGGCTTTAGATTTGGGCGCAGCATATCAAGCCGCCAAGGGGGTTGGTGATTGGGTAAATGATGATATTCTAGGACATCACCCTGCCGTTAATTTTGATAGAACTAAACTACCATCAAGTTCTTCAATTCCTAAATCATTTTCAATTA
>Ga0209337_1000795_pt1 | contig 25103 bp, 36 predicted proteins | sample LinPmetageLP53_FD_184044 | JGI IMG/M metagenome (GOLD analysis project Ga0209337, IMG submission 184044) | Marine viral communities from the Pacific Ocean - LP-53 (SPAdes) (version 2) | ecosystem: Environmental > Aquatic > Marine > Oceanic | place: Pacific Ocean | collected 2010-02-08 | reverse complement strand
TGGTATAGAAAAAGAAGTTCCTGCAGAAGACATGGAAATTATTACACTTGCAGAACACGGTTCATTAAAAGCAAGTAAATTTAAACCTCATATGATGTATGATCCTAAAACAGGTGAAGGCAAAATGGCAAAGGTAGAACAAGACCATTTAGATATGAAGAAGAAAGGTTGGAGTCATGAAAAACCAGAACTAGATGAAGTAGCAGGTGCTAAGGATTGTTGGGACGGTTATAAGAAAGACGGTACACAACCTGGAACAGGCAAGAACAAAGGCAAACGTGTAAACAAATGCGTTAAAGAAGTAGAAGATATCAAAAAACTAGCAGGTTTAGTGTAAAATGGATGACAACAACGTATTAGATTTTAAAACTGCCGGAATGCAACGAGCAGGTAACAGAGATTCTCAAGTATCAAAAGGACGTCAGTTTGGTATAGGTAACTTTTTTAGTTGGGCAATGGAAAAATATCCTAGAATGACTTTAGGACAACTAGAACAAAAGATGCCACAACTTGAAAGAGAATACGGACAAGAAAAAACTATGCGTAAAGCAGAGCCTGATATGAAACCTAGTGTTAATTCAGCATTTGATGACCGTGATGAAGAAATGACAGCCAAAGGTATTTCACAAGAAGGCAAAAGCCCACATAAAAAAGGTACTACAAAGTATAAGAAACATATGGCGGCAATGCATGCCGAAGCAAAAGATTTAGCAAGAATTAAAAAACTAGCAGGTATTGAAATAACAGAAGAAGAAGTAACTAAAGATGTTATAGGTCATGTTGATAATGAATCAAATATGCTTAGAAAAGAGTTATTTAAAATTGGTAAAGATAGTATAGAACTATATAAAATGCTAGACAAACTTCCAGAAGGCGACTTCCCTCATTGGTGGCAAGCCAAAGTCGTTAAATCCGGTGAATACATTTCCAGTGCTAAAGGATATTTAGAAGCAGAACTATATGCACCAGAAGAAGAAAGTCCTTTAGACGACATTCAAGACGACGATTTAAACCCATCAGGCGTTTAACATGCAACTCGACTGGGTAATAGATTACGCAGAAAACAGACTAACATTTCAAATAGACAATCTACGATATACTACTGTAGATGGCGGTCAAAATATTGACAAATACATAGATGGCGAATTTGTACTTAGGTTAAGACAATTTCCAGAAAGAGCAGATGACTATCTTGCACCTATGCAATCCCCTCCAGTTGACTCTCCAAATGATGAATGGCCCAATGAATTACATTGGCTAGTTGCTACATATCCAGAAGAACTAGGTGAAGATTTACATCTTTCAGATATAAGAGAGTTTCAGATGAGAGACGGAAGTTTTGATACTTTCGATTTTATGCCTGGCATGGGTCCTAATAATAGAGAAGATAGGATTATGGTAAACAGAATGGGTATTCCTGCTAGTGTGCAAGAACGTTGGGATTGGGATTTAATTGGAATGTCTGACGAAGACCAATCAGAAGATTCTATGTTTGGAACTGTTTGGCTAAAGCACAATAAGACTGGTGAAATACAACGAGTAGGTGCAGGACAATGTGTTCCATGTCATGTTTTTCCGAAAGTTGTACCTCCTGTTACTATTGAGTTAGAAGACTTAAAAAATGATGTACAAAATTTTAATGGTACATTAAATGAAGAGTATAAATAGTATTATAATTTAGTATTAGAGGACACACACAATGACAATCGAAGCCTATGTACCTAAACATAGTTTTATTTCTACAGCACTAGCCAGTGCAAATTCAACATTAAATCTAGCAGAAGCAAAAGTATTAGAACTGTATGGTAATGCAGGTACACTTCTCAATGACCCTGAGAATCTTGTAGAAGAAGAAAACTATACTGTTTTTGACTATGACCAAGAAGCAATAGATTTAGGTAGAGAAGATTTTGCAGATGCAGATTTTAGAGAATGGAATATTCATAACCAAATGAACAATCCTGGTGGTGATATAGATGCACCGTTACCTTGGAATGGTGATGAAAAGTTTGATTTAATATTTACATATATGAAAACTGCTAATGAAGATCCTAGTACATTGTTTAGACACCTAGATGAATGCTATGAACATTTAAATGAAGGTGGTTCAATAATTTTTAGTGTATTCTTAAGAGAAGTTGCTCTTAACTATTTTATTGTTAGGCGTACACACGAATACGGCATGTTAGATAATAACTTAATAGAAAACACAGAAAACAGTAATGTGTTTTGTTTAATTAATAATGATGATTCTAGAATAGATGTAGAAAGTGTTCCTACTGAAGGCGATGATGCTGTTTTAGAAGCACAACATTATACATGGTTTTGGAATAACGATTATCTAACACAAAGAACTAAAGATGCATTTCCAAATGCAACTGTAACAAGCAGAAGACTACCACCTATGTGGAGTATTCAAAATCCATATATTATATCAAAATAAATCTGCTGTTTGATTGCTAAGACTAGCAATTAAATGTATACGTTCATTCTCACTATAATTTGTAGCACAATGCGTTTTACTTGTATCTAACAAGTAACTCGAACCTGCTTTAAAATGTGCCATTTGTAAACTTACTTCTTCTCCATCTTCTTTAGGAGTCCCAAAGTTATCGGGCCAATTAACTAAAAAACATCTGTTGTTTGTTGTAATAGGAAAGTGTAGCCTACAATCTAATATTGCACCAGATTGATTCAATGTTTGCATATATGGACTTCCGTCTACATGTATACTCAATGTTGTTCTAGGTGGCAATATGCTAATACGCCATCTATATACTCCTTCAAAACTTTGTACAAATTCTTCTAAGTAAGTACCTTGTATTTGCTTAATAGGATTAACATATATAGATTCATCTATCATTTCGTTAGAGTTTTTATCGAACTGCGTGTTTAAATCATATCGTTGCTGAGTATTATTTAGGTAAGACTTACCTGCTATACCATGATGCCATTTATCGCTATTTTCTTCAGGTATTGTTAAACAAATATTTCTAGTTGCTATACTTTCAAATTCTGAGCCCACCGACTCTTCTTTAATTTGTTTTACAACTGTAGTAATATCTTTACGAAGTTTACTATATTCAAACTCTATGTTTACTTTTCTAAAAGGTTTCATTTTAAATAAAATTCTTTCTTATCTCTTAAATGTAAAGCAGAATCAGTAACACAACCTGTAATAGTTAAACAATATCTGGGCCATAAGCCAGCATTGCCTGTACAATGATAGATGCCTTCGGGCCAACAATGTATGTCTCCTATTTTATATTGGTGTATTACGTCATTACCTACAGCAACATAATGACCCCAATTCCAATCATTTAATTGTACCAAGTAACGTATTACTTCGGTATCATCACTTACTTTAGCATGATTTCTTCTATAGTTATTGTAACTATCTCTATGCCAAGGAACAAATTTTCCTGGAGGTTGTTCTAAAAACATTATTTGTGGATTCCATAATCCGCTTGATTGTCCTAATAAACTAAAAAATGCACCTAAATCTCTAGTTTGTCTTCCGCCTGTGTTATGAGTAGTATACCCTGCTCTAGTTAAATCATTATGATATCCTTCCATAATTTCTGCTGATTCTTTATTAAAGGGCTTGCCTTTAAAACTTACTTCATCATAACAATCTTTATCAGATAGATTTTCTATTGCTTCTTGCACATAAACATCCATTTTATCATGTATGAATCTACCAACGTATTGCACGTCAGATTCTTTACTGCTTGGATCATAATGCCAAGGAAAATTTTCTTTATTCCATTTCCAATAACTATCCATAACTATACCTCAACAAACTCTGCTCCCATCATAAAACGATACCCGTTCAAGTTATTATTAAAATCTGTACCGTGGTATGAGTATTTATTAGGAACAAAAATAAAAGCATTACCAGGCTGGAACATTATTTCTTTACTATAACTGTTTCTATCTTCATTAATATATAATTTAGTACCCCAATCTGTATAATCTTCTGCACTATTTCCTAAATAGACTAGCATTTTAATCATGCCAGCACCATACTTTTTTAATACTTCAAAATCATCATTATGAGGTAACAAAGGTTTACTAGGAAAGTCTTTTGTTACATTAAAACTATAACTCCATTTGCCTTTATCTGTATACCCTAACTGATTACTTATTTGATGTAACTGACTTTGTATTTTTAACTCTAGGTTTGAATCTTCTACAATCCCCATTATTCCTGCATTGTTTTGATATTCACCATTTATTAAAAACAATTCACTAGACTCGTATTTTTCTTTATCTAATTGAATTAAACAACGATTATATAGATATTCTTGTTCAGCAGGATCTACAAAGTTTTCCCATGTGTAATGCTCCCAAGGTATATCATGTTTTATCATTGTTTACTAATTCCTCTGCCATTTCTCCCCAGAACCTTCCTGCTCTTGGACCTTTATTAAGTTTACCATCTGATTCGCCAGGTATTTTAATCCATAAAAAAGCATCACATTGTTTTTCACCTGTATTGCAAGTGGGTGGTGTCCCTAATGCTCTACCCGGGGGATTACACCATTCGTTACCATGAGGTCCATTACCATTACGACTTGTATCTATAACAAAATAATCATTTGGTCTATGCTCACAAAGTTTTAAACTCCATGTCATACTTTCTTCTGTAGTTCTGTAGTTACTCACGTTTACTGCAAAACCTCTTACTTTTTCATTAGTAACTTTATTTAGTAATTTATTTGCTTCTTCTGGGCTAAGCCAATTACTATGTCCTATATCAACATATATTAAAGCGTCACAATTATCTGTAAGTATTTTTAAACCTTCCTTCATTAAGGATATACGAAAAGATGCATCTTGTGTAGACATTTCTGCAGTATGAACTAACCCATCGGGTTCGTAAATTAGTATTGGTTTATTATTACCTATACCCTCTGCAAAACTTTTCAAAAAATTTAAATAACTGTCCTTAGTTTTAGCACCGCCTTTACTGTATTGTCCTATATCTCTATTTGGCATGTTGTATACGACTAATACGGGCAACTGAGGAGCAGTTCTATGCAATAGTCGTTGAATACTGTAATCAATTTTTTCCATTTCTTTGCCATTACGTTCGCCGTACCAAAAAGAAACTGGATGTTGAAATATGTTACTTGCTAAAGGAAATTTTTGTTTGTGGTCTTTTACTCTATCAAAGTCGTTAACCCAAAAGGGATAATCAAGACTCATTTTCAAGTTGTTGCAAGGCTAAATCGTTTTGTAAAATTTTTATTTTCTTATCACGTTTTTTCATAGCACGTTGTAATTTCATATCACTTGCATATTCTAGATATAACGTACCATATAAGTGATCCGTTTCGTGTTGGAATACTCTTGCATCCATTCCATCCAACCAATCTTCTACAACTGCTTGGTCATACGTTTGAAATCTCACTTTTACTCTTGCAGGTCTTGTAACTATAAAGTATAACAATGGGAAAGTTAAACAACCTTCTTCCATAGGTACTGTTTCGCTACTTTCTTCTAAAATTTCTGGATTATATACTCCGACATTCTCTCCTGTTGCTAATGTCATTACAAACATTTTATAACTGCCACCTACTTGTGGATATGCTAATCCTATACCAAAACGTTTTTCCATAAGGTTAAACATTTCCATTTCTCTTTCTTCCCAATTAACATCTTTATCATCAAAAGGATTGATAGTTGCTGGCACATGTAATGCCGGGTGTTTAGGATTTACTAATTCTAATTCTGTCATTTTTATAATCGTTTAATTTTATAATATCTGCTTGTTCTTCTACGAACAAACTCCTAATTCCATAAAACAAACTTGCAAATACTACGGTACTAACAAGTAATCTTACATCAAACATAAGTGCTTCTGGTGTTAAAGGACCATACCCGTTACCAAAGAAAACCACAGCACTATTAACAATAAAATGCCATAAAACAACACTTAATACAGAAGTACCTAGTAGTGTTTGTATGTTGTCTTTGTGTAAAACCCTAGATAAAAAGCCAGATAATACCATACTACCATATACAAACAACATAGTAGGTCCATAAAAACCTAGTACGAGGTCTGTAGTAAACAGTATCGAAGTTGGTAATGCTAATTGTAAAGTGCGGTTGCTAGTCATAAACGGCATAAATGTTGCCAAAGCAATTAAAGGTGTAACGTTTGCAGGTAGGTCTATAAATCTTGCAAGACCTATACAGCAAATAAGTAATCCTGCACTTTGTAAAAATTGTTTCATACATGTATTTATCTTGAAATGGTGGTGGGCCCTGTTGGATTTGAACCAACGACCTGCCGATTATGAGTCGGATGCTCTAACCATCTGAGCTAAGGGCCCTGTTGGTGCCCGGAGACGGAATCGAACCGTCAAGCCATGTCTGGCGGCAGATTTTAAGTCTGCTGTGTTTACCTATTTCACCACCCGGGCTATCAAAACTTTCTATGTAGTTTATATGTTGCAGGACATCTCCTGTTTCAAACTACGAAGGCAATTCTACCGGCACAAAACATACTCGGCCCTCCCTTACATCTACAACAATAGTTTCACCTAGTTCAAGACCAAGCATTTCTAAAGATATTTCTTTGTCGAATGCAATTACATTGCCTGACATTAAAATCTCATAATCCCAAAATCTTTTAGAGTTTGCTCCTTCAAATAAATTTAATTGTTTCATAGTTCTTTCCTTTCATGATTATTAATGTACTCTGTGAGTGCTGTTATAATTGTAGATTCTAGCAATAGACCCACTGTTTTAGTATCTATGTCTAATGTTAGTCTAGCACTACCATCTGGTTGCTCGTCGATTTCTATTACTTCTATATTCATACTTCCTCTTTAGTTAAGTTGGCCCGCCTGGCAAGACTCGAACTTGCAACCCTCGGCTTAGAAGGCCGATGCTCTATCCTGTTGAGCTACAAGCGGAATGTTAAATTGTAATTTGTAAGAAAGATCCTCTTACTGTTTAAGTTCAGTTATAATAACACCTGCGTGTTATAAGTCAAGATTTAATTTACTTAAAAGGCGTATATTTATAATGAAGTTTATCTGCTTCTTCTTGCAAACCGTTTTCTTCAAGAAGTTTACGAGCATTTGCAATTTTATTTGCTTGTTCTCTTCCCTTGGTCCAAGCACGATGGTCGTCGCTATAATTATAGGTCCAATCATGTGCCTTGAGCAGTTGCTCAAATTCTTCTAAGGTCATTATTTGGCGTCCTGGCAGTCTTTAAGAAGTTGAGCATCTTTTTGGTCAAACCACCCATTAGCGGTTTTGTATTGACACTTATAATCATTCCTAGTATTAGCAACACCAGGTGTCCATTGCTCAGCCTTACCCACAATACCTGAGGCATAGTGTGTATACTCAGGATCGGGAGTGTGATGGGTACGACATTTCCAACCGTTCTCATAAAAGAACTGCACCGGAGTTTCCCAAGGTTCACATATTGGCCCCTTGCCGTCGCCATTTTTACCAAGGTCACGAATCTCCCAATCCAGGATATATTCTTCAGACGCTTCATTGTAATATTCAATGAGGTTAGTAAGTGTTGGAATGCCACCATCAACAATCTTGTTGATTTGAGCCTGAGTTAAGTCAGTAACAAAATAAGTGCTACCGCCTTTAAATTTCCAATATGCTTCAGACGTACCATGCACATAACCTTCGTTACAGAATGCATAGTTTTCTCTATATTGGGTGTGTATTACTAATGTCTGCATAAAAACTCCTACCTTTTTATTAAACTATGTGCATAGTATAGCAAATACAGGGGTGCTAGTCAACCTTTTTTTACCACTTTTTGTGGTTTTTCCACCATTTGCCTATGCGTTTTGACCAAGAGGATCTACTGCCATTATATCGATATTTTAATGAAATGTAATAAGGATCCATTGGTTCTGTGACTATTATATCACCTTTTTTGTATATAGTATCTTCAAATTCTATATCATCACGTAATATTTCAATACGTTCTCCACCATGTCTATATGTGAGAATCATTTTGCCATTTGTTGCTTGTAAACAACTCACAGATTCGGCATCTTCCATATATTTGAAGTCTTCTGCAATCGCATTTATCTTGTCGGTGTATTGACCCATACATGTATTATACCGGATTTACTGGTAAAAGTCAAGAAATGGAGCTCTGAGTCAGATTCGAACTGACGACCTATGGTTTACAAAACCATTGCTCTACCAACTGAGCTATCAGAGCCTGGTACCCTGTAGGAGAATCGAACTCCTGTTGCATGGATGAAAACCATGTGTCCTAACCACTAGACGAACAGGGCAAAAATGAGGTGCAGTACACTTCGGGACTTTACTGGGCACGGTTAATCAACTCTTTTTTCGTGATGCATTTTACTGCACTATCCCACCCTATATACGAAATACCACTCGGGCACCTCAAAACTTATAAATCTTTTGTCTCCCTAGTAAATTCTAAAGATACAAGATAATCGGCTATGTTATCAACTGTAGCAAGTTTTTGCAATGCTTCTAATGGAGTAAAATCTCCAAGCCTTGCAACTCTTGTTGCTATAATTATCAAATCATGTCTGCCCATATTATGTTTATCGCAGACTTTTGAAACATCTAAACCTATATTATCTGCTGAGTAAATATCGTTGTTCATGCTGTATTATAGTACCTTTAAAAGAGAATGTCAACCAAATTTTTATTAGTTTCGTATAGTTGCTTTAATGCCCCTACGTCTTCGTCTCCTCTTTTAATAACTAATGTACGTTGTATATGTTGTTGTGGAGGAAACTTAATTTTGTGTGTTATATTTAGTTTATTTAGAAAAGATGATATCCATTTTAAGTTGTAAATTGTTACAAGATAATCTAAACTTGAAACATTATTGATTTCATCTATTAGTAAATCGTTGTTTACAAAATATATGTAATCTTGTATATCCTTTTTGCATAACGTTTCATAAGATAATGCTGGTTTGTTAGAACCCTCATAATCCATTTTGCGTTTATCTACAAACCATTCTGCAGAAATTTCATCTACAAGTGTAAATGCTATACTTCCACCTGGTTTACATATTCTTAGAGCCTCAAAGAGGTCGTATATAAACTGTTTAAATGTAGTATGACTATAAACACTATATGCACATATAATATCAAACGTACTATCTGCAAAAGGAAATGGTTCTTCTATATTTCCTTCTGTTTGATATACATTATTAAATGCTTTGTGATGAATCCAATTTGCAGTAGGGTAGTTTTCTTTACCAAAATCTATTGCTTCGTTATCTACATCTAAACAAGTATAGTTACCTAAAGGGAATTTTTGTAACTCTCTGCCGTCTGCACATAAGTTACCTCTGTTGCCACCAATATCAAGTATTTTAGCAGTAGACCAATCAGGTCTATCATGCATCATGTCAAAAAAACTTAATCTAGGTTGCCTAGGAAAGATTGGCATTACAATTCAATCTTTGTATCGCCTGGGAGTTTTGGTTCTTTTTGATTTATGCTATCAAACTGACCTGCACCTTTTGGATTATGACCTTCTGTTAGGTTTGCAAATGGGTTAATTTTTCCATTTACAACTTGTTCAAAGTAACTAGGTGTTTCTGCTTGTCCAATTTTTCTTAAAAACCAATCTACTTTACTTGCGTGGTGCATTCTTGCTTGACTCATATTAGGATGGTTAAAGTCTTCTGGATCTTCTGGATTACCTTCCATGTATGTTCTGCTTTCAAATGTTTCGTCATCATTACCACCAGTCAAATCTGCTCTATCATGTAATACTTCAAATTCTACACGTTGGAAAATATTATTCATTTTAGCAATTTGGCTTACCCAAGTATCATTTTGTGCATTCATACTCCAAGCATCACATAAAACAAACCAGTCTGTAGGAATTAATGGAAATATTGCCATAGGATGGTCATGATTATCTTTAGGTGCTAATAATTTAAACTGTCCGTCATACGATTCAACTTCTGAATCCCAACCTTTTGTTTGCATTAATGCATCATCGTTCCATAAAAATAGCCATTGCCCACTAGAACTATGTGCTAGTAGGTTTACATATACATTTAATTTTTTATATCCTAACGGCTTAAATACTTTTGCTTTACAACCACATGCGTATGGTTTAACAAAATCTTGTGCTTTATTATCTAACCAGTCTTTGGTTTCTTGGTCATCTTCATCTATACCTAACATTATTTCTACTCTGCCAGGTTTGTCTGCATTATCTAGCAAACTTTTAAGACTTTTTTCTAATGCTCCGCTTTTTACTCTACCCCTAGTAGGAAGTATTATACTAATAATTGTATCGTTCATATATTATCCTGTAATTAATTTCCTAATGTTACCTCTAAATGTATAATGACCTACATGGTTGAGTGCTGTTCTAGGATCTAAAAATACTTCACCACCCATTTCTTGCCAACGTCTACAAAATGTGTAATCTTCTGACAAATAACGTCTGCTTTCTGGATCAATAATACAATCAAATAATGCGTACATGTGAGGTTCAAACTTTTGATCCACATTAATATCATTAGCATATTTTAACTCTGTGTGCTTATCAAACATTTTTTGAATAACTTCTTTCTTAATACACATAAAACCTGTACCAGCATCTTTTAATTTAATTAAGTTATCTCTAATTTGGATTTGTGGTTGAGGTTTGCCTTGTTCATCTTTTAAGAAGTCAAAGTTTACAACATAGTTTGAACTATGTCCTTCTATAGTATTTTCATTCTCGTCTTCGTTGTTTCTAGCGGCTTGTACAATACTACCCCAATTAATCGCTTTCTTAGGATAAGCACCTACAACTACATCTCTATCATATGCTACCATTCTTAACATGTCATTTGGATCAAATTCAATGTCTGCATCTACAAAAAATAAATGTGTTGCTTCTGGGTGTTCCATAAAGAAACTTACAAGTGTATTTCTACCTCTTGTAATTAAACTTTCATTTGCTAAAGTACTTATTGTAAATTGAATATCATATTTATTACATAGAATAGCAAGTCTCATCATACTTCTAAAATATGGCTCGCCAATCTGTCCACCATAACAAGGTGTTGCAATAAAAATATGTTTATCTCTTAATACCTGAATTGGTATTTCTATTTTTGCATCTAGTAAATTGAATAAAACATCATCTGATTTTGCTTCATTCATCCCAACATCTGCAGAAACTGATGTTTCTTTTTTCGGTGCTGGTTTTTTGCTTTGTTTTTTCTTAGCCATGTGTGTCCTTTAAGTGTAAAATAAACAAGTGTATTGTACTATATTTAATCTACATAGTCAAGAACTATGACTAAAACTGGTGCTTATTGTTGTGGCTTTCGACTAATAAATGAGTTTAATTTTTCTGCCTCTGTGATTACTTCTTCCGTGGTAGGCATAAATTCAGGTTTGGAAGCCGCCGCTTGTAATATAAGTCTGGCTTCTTGTATCAACTCTAATCGTATTTCGTATGGTGTTTTATTAGACACTATATTACTCCTTAATCTAGGTTAAGTCCTAGTACATCGTTAGTTATATTTATCTAATTTTTGAATACTACTTAAAACTATGTATTAGTTTTAAATAATTTACCTGTTGTATATTTTCTATGAACAACATTAATATCTGAGAAATCTTCTACGGCACAACTTAGTACAACTCTATCTATGTTACTATGTTCGTTCATGCCTCTGTGAAATATCATTGTATTATAAAATGCTGGTACTGTAGGCTTATCCCATCTACAAAGTATCTCTGTATCTTCCATATCTTTTTTAGTAACAAATCCCATTTTTTCATTTTCTCTTGCCGGAATATCTTTAAATCTTGGAAATGTTGCCCATTGACCTTCCATAACATCTGCATCTCCAAAAACAGGAAAGTTTAATGCACATTGTCTAGTATGAAATACTGGGCCTTCACAATGCCATCTACTGTTACAGTTTGCAGGAGTTCTTAGCATGAGAATACTATTAAAACGTAAATTTAAAATATCGCCTAAAAATTCTTTCATACGTTTCGAAAGTTCAAAATCAACTTCCTCATATAAATTAACTTCTTTAAAATCTCTCTTGTTTTGCCCTCTGCTGTTCTCTTCTACATTCATATAACTTTGATACCAGTTAGCACTCTGACTTCTATTTTTCGTGCCTTGTATATCATCTAAGTTTTTTTTATCTTCTTGTGCTACTAATCTATCTTCTTCAGGAATATAATATTGAGAAACATCAAAAGGTATTTCAGGCATCTCTGGTACTTCAAAGTAATATGGTAGTTCGTTTCTCATTTAAATAATGTTCCTTTTAAATATTTCTTATGTACAATATTTATATCTATGTTCTCTGCACATGCAATACTGCAAATAGTTCTATAATCATTTGGACATTCTTCATTAACACCTCTATGCAAGTACATAGTATTATAAAAAAATCCTCTATTAAGTACTGGAGAAACATATTCGTCTAATACTTCGATATGTTCAACATGTTCTGTTTTAACATATCCCATTCTTTCAACTTGTTCAGGTGCTATATCACCCCATTTTTTGTTATATCCCCATTGTGCTTTAGTTGTATTTACTTTACCTTCAACTAAAAAATTTAAGGCACATCTTCTACTGCGTAATGATGGTCCTTCACAATGCCACCAGCCATTTTTGCCGGGTAGACTTCTTAATAAACTAACACTAGTCATTCTAATGTCTAATAAATCATTTGCCCATTCATTTAATAACTTGCTCATTTGGGCATTTTGTTCTTCGGTCATGCCAGTACCATCTTCTAATAATGGTTGTGCTTTTTGATGAGGGTTGCCGCCACCAAAGCCTTGTAGATACCAACCCGCTTCTTTGGAACTTGTTTTTCCTGCATTTAAACTTTCTACATAATCTGAATTTGTATCGATAATTTGTGCATCACCTTGCATTAAATTTCCTTGATCCAAATATTGTAAAACATCAAACGGTAATACAATTTCTGGTACCTCAAAATAATATGGCATCATTTGAATAACCCTCCAGAAGAATATAATTCATGTATTTCTTCAATAGGTATATTTATAGCCATGCTAATTACCATTCTATCGAGTTCTGTAAAATTAAATACTCTATGCCAATGCATTGTGTTATATATAGTTGCTTTGCCCAAAGTCATTCTGTGTTCTGCTAATACTTCCATATTATCATCTTCCCACCAAGCACCACGTGAATCATTAGTTTCTAATTCTTCTTCGCCTCTTTTACACCATTGAACATACGATTCTTGAAAATTTCCACTTACCATAAAATTTAATGCACATCTGCGTCCAAATGTATTAGGACCTTCGCTATGCCAAGGACTAGATGCATTTGCTGATGTATTTAAAAGAGTTAAACTTCCTATAGGAATAGTTAGCATTGATTGTAAATAGTCTTTAAGTATTGCATACCAATTTTGTGGTACGCCTCTGTATTGAAAGTTTTTGCCTCCCATACCCGAACCGCTAGGCGATAAAAAGTCCATAGGGTGTTGAACATACTGACTTTCTTGTAATGCTTTGGGTATTTCTAATTCTGGTAAATCTAAGTAATATGGTAGCATACAACTATTTATGACGTTAATCTAGAACTGTAAACCTTATTTGGTTGTATAATTATGTTATTAAACTTGCTATTATTAATAAAATTGCTACTGTGCCTAAGAAAATTGAAGCCACAAGAAATGCAAAGAGTAATACTCTTGTCGGTGTTATTTCTAACTGCTTTCCTTTTCTACCTACGCCTATTACAGCCTTTATTGCTTCTTTTATCAAAAGAGATACTGATTTAATAACATAACTGCTAACATTCCACCAAACACAACAATCTGTATAACTGCTGGAATAACTACAAACATTTTCATTACATCAAAGTCGCCTTTCATAAAGAAATCTGTTTCAAACCATTCTGCTTGTTCTTCTGGTGTTGCTTCTTTAGGAAGCTCGTTGCGTATTAATAACTCACCTTGTTTAAGTGATGTTAAATCATATACAGATTGTTTAGGTCGTCCCCAACTATCTGTTTGCACGATATATCTCTAAATAACTCAAAGAATTAATATCTCTGAGTCCTCGCATAACTCCAGCAATATTATCTGTTTGTGATGCTAATAATAAAATAGAATATAACATAAGATGTTTCATTACACCTCAACCACTTCTATTTGATTATAATCCCATTTAGTATGATGAATCATCATACTATCTAAAACTGTAGAAACAGTATTAGTTACTTCTGGGTTATCTTTCATAGTACCTGTTTTAATAATAAATGGAGTGTTCCACATATTTTCTTTTACGAAGTCTTCTACTATGATTTTGACGTTAGGTTCGAATTGTGCATTTGTTAAATCTAAAGTTGCTTTTTCGAGCCAGGCCATTATTTCTCCGGTTATAGACTAGGAGTGAGAGCTAAAATTGAAGTCACAAAAATACAAATCAGAACGGTAAGTTCTGCCTTATCTCTAAGTTGACTAAATGTTTTATTATTCACTACTGTGTCCTAATGTAGCGACTAGGTAAAAAGAATCTTGGGAGAATATTATACTGTAATCGCTTATATAGGATATTTATGCCGTGATATATATTTTAGTTATATATAAAGAAATTTTACAAGGTTTTGGTTATACTGATGTCATTTAGGTTATTACAAAATGCATAAGGACAGATAGTTTCTGTTTTTGGCAAGTCCCAAGAATCTATTTGAGTGATGTTTCCAAAACTTTTTGCTCCACACCAACTACTAATAATTTCTCCATTCATATCAATATTAATTCCATCATAACCCAATTGACATTTCATGCCTTCAAATTTGTTTAGTCCTTCATTTATAATTTGATGACTTTGAACATACTTTACAGTACCATCATCATATAAGAATTCTGTTGCCCAAAAACGTTCATGCTCAGGCTCTTGGGGTTCTTGGTTTTGTTCTGGCTGTGGCTCCGGAGGTCTAGGTAATACTCCTGGTCGTTGAAGTATGTCTAATTCTTCTTGTGTGTAATCGTAATACGATTCTTGTTGTTCATTATTATTACCTAAGTATTTCTTATACATTGTTTTTACTGTAATGTTTACATCATATATGCTTTGTTGTGCGTTGTCTTTGAATAATTCTCTTAACTTATCCGCTACGTTACCTAACTCTACAACTTGACCGCCTATACCTGCAATGTTTAAGTCTATGGTACAATGACCTTTTAATGTTTTAACAACTTCAAATAAATGTTCTTGGTCCATTGTGAGTGGGTGATATGTTATTACTACACCTTGTAAATAATTTCTTGCTTCTTGCCACCAACGTACGGTTCTACTACCATTGGTGTAAACTATAATACTTGCATTATAGTCTGCTATAGTACGCAATATTTCTTCAAAGCCTGGGATTGTTGTTACTTCGCCACCTATAAGTTCAAAATGAAGTTGTCTATTTTGTTCTTTATAATATTTACAAATTTTATGTATTGTATCTATGTAAAGTTCTGTGCTTATCCAAGGCTTAGAGCCGTTATGTAACACAGGAGGACAATAAGTACACTCATAATTACAAGTGTTACCCATGCTCCATTGGATGTTTACTGGTCTATCAGGGTCTGTTGTATGTGGACCTTTTACAGATATGAGTTTCATACTCATATTTATCGTAGATTACACTACAAAAGGATATACAATATCGTTCCAATATTTTTGATGTGCTAAAGGACATGGGTGACCGCCATGGTCTCCGTTTCGTTGTAAATCATATACAAATTTTTCTTCTAAATGTTTTTGTGCATAACTTATTATGCTATCTTGTGATAACAAATACGGTTTTACATACTTGTTGTATTTTTTATTAAAATATTCAGTTGTGTTTTCAGGCTTGTTATCCCAACCATGAAAATATCCTAATGTAATATTGTTTACTTTACAAAAATTTGTTAAACTTTGTAATTGCTCTATTGCTCTTATGTGATACTCTTCCGATTCATTAATTACAGAGTAGAAATATGCTGATGCTTTTCTAACAGAGTCCGGTGGAGGATTTTCCTGTAAAACATCATTATAATTAACTGCTCCCCAATGTTTAATAAAGTTAGCATCATCATATGTAGTAACATTCATATCATAACCAGAAAAAGTATTAGCATGTTCAATTGCTTCTGGACTAGAAGTAAATAATTCTCTTCTAGCAAAGCCACTAAGTTGCATCACAACTGTGTCTATATTATGCTCATAATTTTCTATAAAGTGCATAATACATCTTGCTGTATCTGTATTACTGTTAGAACCTCTTCCAAATATGTTTATTTCATACTGTTCTTCTGGAAGGTTATGAGAGTTTGCCCAAAACGTTGCTGGTTCAAATATACTTTTATCTACACCATATTTTTTTGCGTAATTATCACCTTGCTCTTGTACTAAATGCTTTCCCCAATCACCTGGTATAGAATTTGTTTCTTCTACTTTAGGTCTTACATTTGGTTGCCCTTGATATGCCCAACTGTCTCCGCTGTGAGTAAAACTACATCCTGCAAATACCATTCTACGCATTTTTTAATTTTCTTATAATATCGTCTAATACACGTTCTGTTGCTAATTGGTCATAACTTAGTGGTGCATTAACTCTTTTCCAATCTGTATCTTCCCATACTTTGCCTTTTTGTATCCAACTATATACTTCTTTTAGTTCTGTAGGCACCGGGAAAGGTGCATGATGATTTATTATAACATTTTCTGCAACTTCATCTGTGTATCCAGGTTTAGTAAATCCGTGTGCTACATCAAAAAATTCTATATACTCACTGTTTGTTTGTTCTGCAAACAATTTACTTTTTTCTGCACTAGTCCATTCATCTTTGGCACCATGATACAATGTTACATCAAAATCTTTTGCTTTGTAAAAAGACTCTTCAAAGGGCCACAAATTTCCATAGCATAAAGAAAAGAAAGTTTTTTTAGGTAATATATCACTGTAATGTGCAATTACATTTGCAACTGTATCTGCTCCCCAACTAAATCCTACGAATGCTATTTTTTGTAAATCTAATCCTGCAAACATATTTTTGTGATTTTCGCATAAAAACTTATATGCTTCTACTGTTTCCATTGCTCTCATTTTAGGACTAACATAACTACTAAAATCATTCCAGCCTATGGCTTCCATACTTCTACCTGTAAAACTATCAACACATAAAGTTGCTATGCCTTGCATTCCTAAACTGTTTACAAATAAATCTGTATCACTGCCTAAACCACCCGATCCATGACTTATAATACATAAAGGCTGGTCACCTTTAAATTTATCTGGTATTACTAATTGTGCTCCTACTCTGATTGGTGTATCGTCCCAAAATATATTTTTAGAACTTTTAATATCAAAAATTACTCTTTTTATATTGTTCATGTTAAGTCCTTAAATTTATCAAAATGCATTTGCCACACAACTTGTGGTACTGCATAAAATTCTGTTATTCCTTCTGGTTCTGCTATACCCTTTTTACGCCACCAATTTTTAGCAACATAATCTGTAATAGTATTTGCACTTCTAACATAATTATCTGCATAGGCTTTATTTGCAAGTGTAGTACCAAATGTTGCTTTACAGTTATCCTGACGCCAAGCCCAATCACAATTAAAATAAAGTAATCCATCAAACTCTGGCATTTCACCTCTACCGTACCTTGTCATTCTTGTCATAGGAATATCTTCCATTGGTATTCTAGATAATCTTGTCCAAATTCTATAATAGCCTTCTTTGTACTCCGGCATGTACTGTACGCCAGCAACCGCATATATTTTGTTTGTAGGAATATGTATCATGCAATGATATTGTATTTCATCTATCTTCATTGCTTCAGGTGATTCGTTGTTTATATAACCAAGGGATTTTGCTACCTCGCAAAATTCTTCTAATTGAGGAAGCCATTTGTCGCTGTATTCTATACAGCCTATTTTACCATCAAAAAATGTTCTTAAGATTTCTTTATTAGTTGTATCATCCATCTGCCAATATCCAATTCGTACCATTTAGTGTTAAAATTTAATCTTCTCGGTCTATAGTGATGGTTATTATGTAATAACTCTCCCCAACCTATAAAAGGTAACCAAGGATTATTTGTGCTTTTGTTAGACATTTCGTCTGTTTGATATGTTAAACCTTTGATAGGATAGTGTCCTAACCAATTCACCATACCACTTATCACAACACTTAATAAACTTGCATTTAAACTTGCAAGTATGTATCTGCCTTCTGCAAACCAATATGTAATAGCACCTATAACTATAAGGTTTAAAAGTACTAATGCATAATAATTTTTATGACACCACAATGCAAATGGATCTAATTGCCGCCTAATTTTAAAAATTTCTTGTTGGGCAAATTCGTGATTTTCTTTATGATATATCCAGCCTCCTAAGGCATAACCTATACCTATGGTAGGAGTATGTACATCTTTCTTTGTATCTGTGTGTGCGTGATGGCTTCTGTTATGTATAAGGCTCCATGTTATAGGAGAGCCTTGTGCTCCTTGACAACCTAAATACAAAAGAAATTTTCGCATTGGTTCCCAAGTTTCAAATGAACTATGACTATGTAATCTGTGGAAGCCTATACTAATTCCATAGCCACTATAAAGTGTAGTAAATAAAAATGTTGCAAACCATAGTTCTATACTACCGAATGCAAAACTCCACAATAAACTTACAAAAGTAATTGGTAAAAAAATTAAATAAAATAACATTATTTCTTTAACCCTTTAATAACCCAACCACTGACATCTATTTCACTCCAGTGTTGACTATTACTTTGTGCGTTCCAATACCTGTGATGATTGTTATGTAACATTTCACCCCAAGTTAATATTGAACCTATCCTGTTATTAACACTATTATCTTTTGTCTCATAATTTCTATAGCCAAACCAACTGTAATGACTAAATGCTGTAACAGTACTTGTATTCATTAATGTTGCCCATATACCAAATACAATTCCGTATAGTGCAACTTGCCAACCAAATATTAACCATGCTAAACCAACTGTTCCATAGTTAATTACTAAATGATTGTCGTTTAAAAATTGATAGTATTTGTCGCTGACAAATCCTCTTCTAATATACTTTACTAACACACGTCTATCTATGTGTTCGTCGAAGTACTTTTGTTCTTTGTGCCAAGTTAAAAATGCATGAAAGAAACCTTGTAATGGACTATGTGGATCACCTTCTTTGTCTGCGTTCTTGTGGTGTCCATTTGTGTGTATCATAACCCAAGGGAATATAGCACCGTATCCATTAAAAACACTACAAGTTGTCATAATACGTTCTTTCCATTTAGGCATTTCAAAAGCGGCATGACCCCAATACCTATGCAAGCCAATTGCCATTCCCACACATCCAAATAAGAAGTATGTGATTAGACTTAACCAAAGATAATTCCAATCACCGTTAAATGCCATAATCGGCAGAATACACCATCCAATTATTTGTATTGGAAGTGTGTATAGCCAAAAATTGGCTTTTGCTTTATCTTTAAAAAAGTTTGTTAATGAATTCCAAATTCGTTTCATGATGTTGTTCAAGCATCTCCTTTAAGTTTGTGTCTACTTTAACTGTGTATTGTAGACTAGCATACTTTAGTGTTAATGGACCAAAAGGTACTAATCTTTGTCTAAGTTCACTATCGTATTTATCATGACCGAAGTGACTTTTTAACAATTCAATGCCAATTAACTTCTGAGGAGTAGGTTTTATGTCAAAACCTGCTTGTTTTATGGTTCGCATCTCATATTGATAATATCTATGAGGTGCATTATCCACAAATTCTTGTGTTGGTGATTTTAAAACTTCACCATAACTCTGTGTAAACATCCAACTAGTGTACATGTCTACATGGTGTTCTTGAAAATTAGTATATTCTTTTCCAAAAACTTGTGCCGCATGTTCTTGCGTTTCATGTGGTACAAATGGCATGAAGCCATTATTTTTTGTTCTCGTCCAATCGCTTGTACTAACATGCATCATAAAACCAGGATACACAATACAACAATCAGGCAGTAAATCAAAAAACTTACCTGCTATTGTCATTTGTGGTTGTGTAGTAGGAAATAACTCTCCATATTTTTCTAACTCTGGTCCATTAAATAATTCCTCTACGTCTATGTAAAACAATTCATATGGTATGTTGCGTTTTGTACAATAATCTATCGTACATTCATTTTCACGTTTACTCAAATCATTACTTAAAACAGGAATAGCGGCAACAAAAGGAATATTTGCCATCCTAAATCCTTGCATAGCAATTTGTGAATACATGTGCTGTACACTATAGTCACACCATACATATAACGGTTTTGTAAATTTTTCTCTTATTGCTATTGCAGTTTTTACTGCTTCTTGCATAGGAGTACCTGGCATGTTTTCTGGTGCATTAACAAACATGTCTACATTTTGTCCGCCGCCAAATTCACTAAATGTTACACCTCTCATTCTACACCCCTATATAAATGATAATCATTTAAATTATAAGTTCTAATAAAAGGATCTCCAGGTTCTAATAATTTTACTGGTCTAGCCATAGGTACCCAATATTCTCTAAGTGTGAATGGTGGAGCATCATATGGTTGATTTAAATATTTTTCTTTACATTCTTCAAAACTAGGTTTAGCATCTGCATCGCAACTAATCATATGATATTCAAAAACTTGACCATTTATATCTGCTAAAAATCTATGAAACATTGGTTCTTTAAATTTAAACGTTCCATATATCCAACCGCTTTCTAAATTAAAAGTTACACCCCTAGGCATCTTAACATCTAAGTGTATTGCATTTGCATTTATAAAACTATCTAAAGTACAATTACCATATAGCACACTGGTTTTGTCGCCAGGTCTAACTGGTAATAAGTGTTCTCCCGAGAAGTATCTAAGATTGGATACAGGCATAAACTCGTAATACTTAATTGCATTAGACGGAGTCTGTGCAAGTCTTAAGGGCCAAGGAGCACTACGAACATTGCTATCACTATAAAATCCTAATCTAAAGTCTAATTCTAATTCTTTATCAAATAATAATTGGCATACTTTGTGTACTGCTTCATTACTATTTGCATAATCAGGGTGTATAACATCATATATGTCAATCCAGTTTTGATAATACTTATAGTGCTTGTATCCGCCAACTTTTATAACACCATCTACTGCTACAGGGCTTAAATCTATTACAGGTAAATCTGCATTTCCGCCTGCACAAACTATTAAAAATCCTAATTCTAAAAGTTTGTTTATACGATAATCTATTATATAATTACGTTCCATTTGCCAACTAAAACACACAATATGCGGTTCTTGTAGGGCTAATAAGTCTAATTTTTCTACGAGTGGTGCAAGTGTATCTTCGGCTTGAACCGTCGTGTATGACGTTGTATGACGCTCTACGACGTCAATATATGCACAATCCTCATTGTTTTGCATACTTAATACGTCATAATTACTAGTAATAGTATTAAGAATATCATATTCATTTAATTGCACATCAATAAGATAGGTGTCATGTTTAAATGATTGTATTATTTCGACAGGAAATGTAGATATATTGATTGGCTTAACAAATTGAATTAACAACATAGTTAATTACTTATCTGTTATTTAATAGGTTACCCTGCAAATACGGTGCTGGCTCCGGTGGTAACATGACCACAACTTGCGGCATCTCCTTTTCTAACAACTGGTTTGCCTGTAGCAAATACAGTTTTACTACCTTCTATTATAGTTGGAGATGCATGTGGTGGTTTGCCGTGTGGTGCAACTTTATCGCCTAATAAACTAGTTCTTGAACCTTCTGTATATACTGTAGAAGATCCGGGACCTAATACTGCTCCTTTGGCGTTGTCATTACTTACTCTTGTTACTGCTGGCATATTAGTATTTAGTCTATCTAGAAAACGTTATTTCAATAAAATGTAAATTAGATTCTATTATGTATTTAAGTTGTAATGCAACATCTACAGGCTCTAATTGTACATCGCTTATTTCCATGTCAGCAATCATTTGTGTTCTCGTGAACCCAGGTTGTACTATAGATAATTTACATTTAATTTCGGAATTTAACGAATTAGTAACTGTTTTCTTACGCAAATCTTTTTTAGAATTAATGTATTGCGGTGGGAATAATACTACATCATCATTTTGAGAACCTGTATTAACTTTATATTGCATTATAGAGCCAATATTAATTATATACTTTGAATCATTATCTTTCCAATCTAATAATATGTCATCGAACATATTTAATTGGTGAGAACGTGCATAAGCATTGTTTATAAAAATATCACAATCTTTAGATTGTTCTATAATAGATTTTCTGTCTTCTGAATTTTCAATATTAACAGTATCTAGGTCAAAACCTATTACTGTATGTGACTGGCCTAATAAAGTATAAATTGCTTTACCTATACCAGACTTATGTCCAGTTACTGCTATTTTCATTATTTTATAAACTAAAGCCTTTAAGTGTGTCTGTATCTATATCTTGTTTTGTACCACCAATGACATAACTACTAATTTCTGTTTCTTGTGGTGCTACTTGTACACTTCCACCTGCTATCCATTGCTGAGTCCAAGGTAAAGGATTTGTTCCTGTGTTAAATATTTTTTCTTGTCTTACAGCATTCATTCTTTTACCAGCAATAAATTCTACATACTGTTTTAATAAATCTGCGTTAAGTCCAATAATACTTCCATCTTTAAACAAGTAATCTGCCCAACTTTTTTCTTGTTCTACTGCATCGAGATACATTTGTGTAACTTCTTTATATGTTTCTTTTTCAATTTTAGCAAAGTCTTTATCTTCTTGTGGTAAAAGTTTTAGCATTTGTTGTGTACTTGCCAAGTGAACGTTTTCATCCCTAGCAATTAGTTTGATAATTTTAGCATTACCTTCCATTTTTTTAAGTTCTGCAAATGCCCAACTACAAGCAAAGGAAACATAAAAACGTACACCTTCTAATATGTTTACACTCATTAAACATAACCATATTGCTTTTTTATGTTCATACTCACTATAACTTTGCAAGCCACGTTCTCTTGCTTGATTCATTTCTATAAGTTTGTCATATTTTTCTGTAATACTATCAGCACAATCAACAATCTCTTTTATGTCTAACATTTCATCAAATACTTTACTAGGATTAGCATATACGTTTCTAATAATATGTGTGTAACTTCTGCTATGTATTGTTTCACTAAATGCCCATGTTTCAATCCATGTCTCTAATTCAGGCACACTTACTATAGGTAAGAAAGCAAGATTAGGGGAACGTCCTTGTACACTATCTAACAGAATTTGTCTTTTTAAATTACTTGTAAAAATATGTTGTTCAAAGTCTGTTAAGTCCTTAAAGTCTTTTGCATCACGTAGGATGTCTACTTCTTCTGGTCTCCAAAAGAATCCTAATTGTTTATCTGTTAGTTTATCAAATTGCTTGTATTTAAGAACATCAAATCGCTGAAGGTCAACATTCCCGTCAAGGAACATGTTTACTTTTGTGTGGTCACGTTTTTTATTTACTTTAAATACTGCCATTATATTTTACAACTATCGCAATCATCATCGTCGACAAAACTACTTGTTTCGCTTGATTCTATAAATGTAGGATGTTCTATTTCTACGTTCATTTTGTTAATGTCTATCTCCCCTTGTCCATCATAAGTGTTATTATAGTATAATTGTTTGCCACCATATTTATAAAAAGTAATAACATCTTGTAGTAAAACAGACATCGGAACCTTGTCATCTTCATAATGTTCAGGGTTATAACTAGTGTTTACACTAATACCTTGGTCGATATACTTTTGTAATACTGCCATAATTTTTAAGTAACCCTGTGGGGATTTCTGCTCCCATAATAGGTCATATTTATTTTTAAGTCTTGGATAGCCTGGAACTACTTGTTTAAGTACACCGTGCTTACTTTGTTTTACACTAACATAACTACGTGGTGGTTCAATACCATTTGTGCTGTTACTAATTTGTGCAGATGTTTCTGCTGGCATAAGTGCCATTAACGTACTATTTCTAATTCCATATTCTTTTAAATCTTTTCTCAATCCTTTCCAATCCATACGTTCTTTGTGTTTAACTAATTCATCGACATCCGTTTTGTATGTTTGGTTAGGTGTTATGCCATGCCCGTATTTTGTTTCCATATTTTTAGGACAAGCACCTTTTTCTTTTGCAAGTTGATTACTTGCTTTAATTAATCCGAAACTCCATGCTTCTGTCCATTCGTCTACTAATTCTAAATTAGGCTCTTGATATGTGCTACCGTTTTTGGCTAACCAATATGCAAAATTTATAATGCCGACACCTAGTGGGCGTCTATTCATTGTACTTAATTCTGCCGCCAGTACTGGATATTCTTGATAGTCTAATAATTCATCTAATCCGCGAACTGTTAAATCTGTTATCTTTTCCATTTGCTCAACTGTTTTAATTGCTCCCCAATTGATAGCACTTAAAGTACACAAACTAATTTCACCTTCATCATCATTAATATGTTTTAAAGGCTTAGTTGGTAAATCAATTTCGCAACATAGGTTACTTTGTTTTATAGGGGCAACTTCTTCAATAAATGCACCATGTGTATTTGCATGGTCTACATTCATCAAATAAATTCTGCCTGTATCTTTTCGTTCTGTTAAGAAGTTACTAAACAGTTCTAATGCTGGAATACTTTTCTTTCTAATACTTGTTTTGCGTTCAGCCGCTTCGTACAATTCTTTAAATTTGTCTTGGTCTTGGAAAAAAGCATCATATAATCCTGGTACATCATGTGGGGAAAATAATGTAATGTTTCCACCACTTAAAAGTCTTTCGTACATAAGTTTATTAAACTGTACACCATAGTCCATGTGTCTAACACGGTTGTCTTCTGTGCCTTTGTTATTTTTAAGTACAAGTAAATCTTCTACTTCTAAATGCCATAACGGATAGTATAGTGTTGCCGCTCCACCTCTTACTCCACCCTGTGAGCATGATTTAACTGCTGACTGAAATAGTTTATAGAAGGGGATAACTCCTGTGTGAGTTGCGTCTCCACTCCTAATTGGTGAACCAATTGCTCTAATAC
>Ga0209337_1000793_pt1 | contig 25135 bp, 24 predicted proteins | sample LinPmetageLP53_FD_184044 | JGI IMG/M metagenome (GOLD analysis project Ga0209337, IMG submission 184044) | Marine viral communities from the Pacific Ocean - LP-53 (SPAdes) (version 2) | ecosystem: Environmental > Aquatic > Marine > Oceanic | place: Pacific Ocean | collected 2010-02-08 | reverse complement strand
AGAAAGGTTGTGCTCCATATTTTTTCATGGATGCTTCTACTCTACTGTTAACTGGTTGTGCTATAACATGCAAACCACCATTTTCTCTAGCCCACTGTATTATCTCTATCATTATCTGAGAAGCTCCCCCTTGTCCTTGCATCTTAGGTTTGATAGTTAACAAGTCAACATATATAAATGAATCATTAATTAAGGTCAGCTCAAAAGGTTGGTTTCCTTCAGACAAAGTAGCAAAAGGTTCTGTATCTCTTGGGTCATTAGCTATAAAGTCGTTGTATTTCTGTGTTAGTAAATATTCTAAATCAGCTACATCATTACTTAATTCGTAACTCATACCCAGATTTTCAAACCCTTCATCATCTGGTAAATTCCAAACATCTGCAGCTGAGGTTTCTAAATTATCAACTATCTTAAGTTCCTCTTTGATTGCAGTTAATTCTTTTTCTATTTTTGCAAGCTGACTAATATCAACTTGCTCACCAGATTGAACTAAAGCAGCAAGTTGCTCTTCTAGTATTTCTAACTTTGCTAAAAGTTCTTCTTTACTTTCCATTGTTTGATTTTACTTTTTTAATTGCTTTACGACCTTTAGCTATAAGTACTTGTAATTTAATTAACTCAGCCATTTGCTCATCGTTCATTGTATTTACTTTCCATAAAATCTATTTGTTTTAATAAAGCATCCCCTATAAAAGGCTCGTTTAAATTTTCTTTTACTTTATTAAAATATCCCTTTGTTGTTTGAAAAGCGTCATAACCTTTTTGTATTGTCTTAGCTACAGCAGTATCTATAAAATTAAGATTACTGTAGTCTTCATTCATTGTTATTCTGTTTGTTTCATTGTTGATAAACTCAGTATCATTATCTGGTGGAGTAACTGGTGTTTGAAATGTAGGAATCGCTTGAAAAGATTCAGTAATCTTTTTATCCATTCTAGCATTAACCCATTCAGTAGCTCCTAAATGATTTGTTAAATCTTTTTTTGCTTCAGAATAATAAGCACTATTAACAGTTACGAGTTTTCCTGTAGACCAATTATTTATACCACTGTACTTATCCCCACCAGCAGTTAGTTGTACTATAGCTAAAGCTGCTATGGCATTTGCACCAGGTTCATATAATAAATCTTTTAACTCTCTTTTACTAAGTCCTTCAAACATAGGAATATTAGAGTTCACTCCATTACTAGGTTGTTGTGAAGTAAGGTATGTATAGTTAGCTTCGTTTAAATTTATTTGCCAAAGTCCGTGGTCATAAGTTCCATTATTATTTCTAGCTCCTTTAACATTTTTTGCTATACCATCAGTTTCATTGTCACCAGTTCTATGTTCAGCAAAAGCTAATCCAATCATAAAATGCATGTCTTCAATAACCTTAGGATTTTTATTTAATTCATTACTCTTCATTTCCATGCCAGCATTATTTTCTAAGTAATGAGTAGCTCCTAGTAAGAGGTAATAAAGTTTAGTAGCATTGTACATGTTACTTTCCTTTGACGTATCTGCCAATATTACCGATGTTGGTAAGAAGGTTAACAAAAGTATTATTATAAAGAGCTGTATCCCTTTGCCCTTGTAACATATCTCCATACTTATCCTTTACGAACTCATCAAATTCTTGACCAATAACAGCACCCATGTTCTCTTGTGAAACTGTTCCTTGCAATTCCAACTCATTTTCGTATGGCATGCCTGATTGTGCTGCTTGAGCTCTTTGTCTTTCAGCAGCTATTTGTGCTTGTATATTACTCTCATTTGTTTTAAAGTTTTCTTTTTGTATATCATAAGAAAGTTTACTAATGTAATCTGCATAAGCAGACAATTCGTAATCACTAGCTGGTCTACCTAATCCTTCTTCAATCGCACTACCTATAGTAGCTTTGACAGAATAAGGACTTGGATTTATATATTTAAACAATGATTGGTAATTGACACCAGCACCTTCTGATGCTGCAAACTTATCTTTACCATAACCATAATCTTCTAAAGTATCTTTATAGAACTCTTTAATAAATACAGTTAAGTTTTGTGCAGTTGCACCTGGTGTTAACAATATAGAATATAAATCTTCTTGTGATATAGTCTCACCATTTAGATTAAATCGTGACATTGCAGACTCTATGGCTTGTACAGTACCACCATCATTATTATCTAGAACACCATATACGAAACTAAATGGTTGTAAAAATCCTGATTCTACTAGAAGTAATTGTACTTCCATAATTTCTTCAGGACTAGCATTAGCAAACAACTGTCTGCCTAATCCATATTCGTATAAAGGTTCTTCACCTTCTCCGTAAACTTCTGGTATAACCTCTCCTGCAATACCGTAGTATTCTCCTCCAGTAAGACCCATTGCTACGCTGCTTAAGTAAGTATCTTCAATAGCTACTGGTCCAGTCACAGAACCTACCTCTTGACCTTGCATGTTCTCTAAAAAACTTACAGGGTCTATGTTATTTTTTTCTAACATAATGTCTAAACGTTTTAAGTATTCTGTTTTATCTATTTTTCCTGATTCTAATTCAAGCAATAAACTTTCAGCATTGTCTTTATCATATAACATAAATGCAGATTCTTTGTAAGTATCTTCTCTAGCTTGTTTCTCATAATAAGCTTTACGTGCTAAGTCTGATTCTTCAGAGTAAGTGTTGAGGACTTCTATGTTTGCATCTTCAAAACTAACTCTAATATCTGCAGGGTTCTTACCTTGAAGAACTGCTTCTATAAGTAAATCGTGATGGTCTCCTGCAGCAACAGCTATCTTTCTTAAATCTTCTGGTGAGGTTATCTCATAGATATAATTAAATCCTTCTTGTACTTCTGGTTCTAAATTGTCCCACTCTCTACCTAAAGAGTAAGATATCATGTTTGTGTACTGGGCATAACTCATACCAATGTCTTCTTTTCTAGTTGGCAAATCCTCTTCACTATATGAAGTTGTTGCAACCCCTGATACATTCTTTATTGTGTTACCAATAATTCCACCCCACACAACATTAGGTACCCAACCAAATATTTCCCAAAATCTTTTTAGTTGTTCTTCGTTAACATTTTTACTTTGAAAGTTTTTATCTCTAAATATATCTAAAAGATTACCTTTTACTTCTACATAGGGTATATTTTTTCTGTTATTTAAAACATCTTCTAAAGCTTGTTGTTGTTCAGGCGTTAATTCTTCAGCCACTGAATACTCCTCCGAGGTTTTCTTCCTCTATTTCTAATCTAAAAATATCATACCACAAATAGTAGAAGTCAGGGTGTTGCATCATAAGTTGTTTAGATAATGTACTTAAATACTGTCTTGCTTCTGCAGCTTCTGACCTACTTAAACTAGCATTAGCTCCAAACTGTGAACGTATAGATTGAAGTACATTTTGTCTAGCTACTAAATATTTCATTGCACCTTGAATAGAAGGTAAGTTCTCTATAGCAACTTGGCTACCATCAGGCATCTTAACTGTTTTACCACTTTCATTTGCTAACAAAGCTTGAAACTGTGCTATCTTAGAATCTATATCCATTGACTTAGCTACTGATGATGTAGTTCCATAACCAACAAATTTCTTTTGTAAATCTAATTTAGCTAAATACAGCTGTTCGAATTTTTTATCCATTGGTACAGATGCATAAACATTAGTATCTAAAAGTAATCTTCTAGCATTTTCATAAGCTAAAGAACCTTGTGCCTGTCTTATAGAACGTTTAAATTCAACGTCAGTTAAATCTACTCTTCTTCCCTCTGTAAAAGCATCAGCCCATTGTTGATAATCAAACTCACCCAAGGGACTGTCAGGGAATAAGTAATAAGATATGTCAGGATACTTATCCATAATCTCTTTGTTTTCTTTATAAAAATATCCACCTTCTGTTGTATAAGCTGTTGCTTGTATCTTTTTAGATTTAGAAACAAGTAATGCACTAGGGTCAAATCCAAATGTTCTTATAAACTCAGCAGTAGCGGTAACTCTGTCTCCATCTACACCAGCTAACATTTGATAGTATGCATCAGAAAATAATGTATCTGCAAAAAACTTATGTTGTGGGTCATTTGTTTTAGCTTCCCATGGGTCTAAAAATGCTGCACCATCTGGTCCAACTTCATATTCATAATTAACTACAGCAGGTGAAGGAGCAACGAATGCTATAAACGCTTGGTATTTTAACATAGAGTTAGCTAACTTACGTGCTTGTTCTAAACTTTTTTGTTCTGCTTCTGGAGTACTGTCATCATAAATACCTGAAACAAACATAGCTCTTTGTACTTCTTTAACTCTGTTTGCGTAGGCTCTTTGTAGTTGTGGACTTCCACTACCACTTGTAGAACGTAATCTATTTAACCAAGTTGGCAAAGCTGCCTCTACATAATAACTTGGGTCTAAAGGTGAGTACTGTGGTCTACCATAAGGAAACAACGCTTGGTCAATTCCTTTAGTAGAAGGTAATACTGCTGATGCAGGTAGTGATACTAATGGTCCTAGACCAGGTACTACTGAACCAGCTACCATGTTTAATCCGCTTGCATAGCCTTCTATTCTCGCATTAACACCAGGAGCATCTATATCTTGAGCACCTGTAATAGGATTAGTAATTGAATTTTCTGGACTAGGATTTCCTAGTTGTCTATCTAAACTATTGTTTAATCCAAAACCAGGTGCGTTATACATTTCCTCTCCACTTTGTGGGTCAGTAGTAAAGAAGCCTTCATCATCTTCTTCACCAAAGATGCTAGGCTTTCTTGCACCTTCAACACCTCGTTGTAGTTTTCTACCAAATAATGTTTTCTGATTCTTTAATAGCCTTGTCCACGTACCAGCAATCTCTAAATAAACTTCTGCGAAAGGAAAAGCAAGTCTTAACATATCAGAGATAGCATGTCTTTTGTTTAAATCATATAGCAATGATTGCGTTTCTTTTAAGGAATAAGCTTTAGCTAATGTATCTATCTGCTCTAAATCATCCATACCTATTTGTTTACTAACGTCAGCAAACCCCATGTTTTCTAAATTTTTAATATATTTTTTACCACTACCACCTTTAGGTAAACTTTTCATACTTTTTTTAGCAGCTCTCATAATTTCTCTTCTAGCTACTTCATCCATATTGGCGTATGCACTTTCTATAAATCTCCAGTAGTACTGTCTAAATGCAGGCGACCTTGACAACTCATTAGTAGAAGCACCCATTAAAGTAGAGAATAATGTTTCAAGTACTCTGTTGTATTGGCTAACCCTGTCTCCATCCATGTCAAATCTTGATGCTTTTACTTTAAATGTATTGTCTATCATGTCACTCTTAAAGTTCTTAAGCCAAGTACTATATGAATTAAATTCACTTCTTGTCATGTTTCTGTTAAAACTTCTTTCTACATAATCATTAGCTTTCTTACTAAAGATAGAAATTTTAGTAGCAGCACGGTCATCTAAAGCCTTTAAAGAGATATGTTCCATTAACTCTTTGTCTCCTGCATTTGTAATTACATAGTCTATTGGGTTCTTTATTTCTAAAACATTTGGGTCTGAAGTATTTATTAATCGTTTAGTACCATTAGGTAGTATCTCGTATGCTTCGTATTTACCACCAGTTTTAAGATGTATACGTGCAACTATAGAATCAATGTAAGAATCTGAATAAGCTTTGTTTTTATTAATTAAGTCTTTTAGATATCTACCTTCCTCAGTAGAGTTACCAACATAAGCTTTACGCCATTTTGATAAGTCTCCTGTCCAGAAATCTTCTTTAATTGCATCTACTGATTCTTTATACTTTATAGGATTTTTAACTGGGTCTATATTTATCTTTGCTAATAAAGGAGCTATAGGGTCATCAGCTAGCTGGAGTAACTCTGTAGTCCAATTACTATAAAAACCTGGTTGTTCTTTGTTCTTTGTTATGAAACCTCTACTTCTTCTAGGGTCCATACCTAACATCACACCATTATTTGTTTGTGACATAGCTTCTTGATGAAAGAAACTTTTTTCCATAGTCTCATCAAATATATCTTTTCCACCTCTACCATAATTTTCTGTTAACCAGTCTCTACCTTTTTCTCTTTGTGTCATAAACAGTTGCCTATTTCTTTGTGGACTTCTTCCAAATATCCAAGCAAAAGCAGAGATAGGGTGTGTAAATACATTGTCTAGTCCTTCTGCCCACATTCTAATTTGCTCTTCTCCTACGACCCTTGTAACCCAAGCTGGACGCAATAGGATAGAAGGTTTCCAAAGCATCTGCATATATCCATCACCAATTAAAGAAACCATACCATCTGTAATTTGTGTAATGTCATCACCATCTGTATTAAGTTTTACATTTACTCTTGTCTTTCTTACTAACCTAGATATAGATTCAGCCATGTTTCTATCTGCACCTTTAACTTCTAATTTAGCTAAATCAGTAATAGGTTTAGATAATAATTTATCGTAGGCTTCATCTGTTATGTTTCTACTTCTACCAGTTAATCTAAGGTGTAAATCTCTCATAGGTCTAAATACACGTAGGAACAATCTAGCATCAGGCATTGGTATGTAACCTTCATCCCAATACTCAGATAACAAGTGTGCTGTAGCTTTAGGTCTATTAACATTTTTAACACTCTTACCTGAAGTTGTTTTAGTAAACTCTTCATAGATAGCATTGATTACTTCATCACTGCTTTCATCAGTAGGTACTTTACGTATCTGTTCTAAATTTTCTTCCAATACAGTTTTTAATTTACCTAAAGTTACTCTTTGATTTTTACTTTGGTAATATAATAAATCTTCCATTATATTTTTTTGTAATGCTTTTTGTACATTGTCTATATCTGAACTACCTACAACGTTTAATTTCTTTACACGATTTCTATAAATAAACTCTTGCATTTCTTTTATTTGTTTCTTTGAAGTAGTTTTAGATAAATCAATAACTATGTGTGGTTTGTTACCTTGATATGCACCTGTCTTTAAAGTACCACGTACTCCTAAGTCTGCATTATCTAGATACCCTTTAATTGATTTTAACTTTTTAGATGTCGTACCTGAATAAAATATAATAGTTCCATCAGATTCCTCAATGTTTCTTTTTACAACAGATGCTAAATCTTCTTTAGGGTTTATTGAACCCCAGTCTTTATTCCAATAATCAGGGTCATATACATCTTTGCTTTCTAATATCTCATTAGCTTTCTTAAAAGATGGTACAACTTCTGATATCTCACCATCTAATTTAGCAATATTTTGTGCAATTCTTTTTCTATCGTTAATAAGATTTTGTTTAACTATGCCAAGTGAAGGACCAGAAGAAACTTTAGTTACATCATTTACTGACTCTTGTACAGTTTCTTTATCTATTAGTTCACCTTTTTTACCTGAACGAAAATCTCTACTTCTATACCTTGTAGTTCTTTGTATTTCTTTATTAACTTGATTTAATGCATCCTCTTTTAATTTATTTAAACCAATAATAATTTCTGTATCTTCCATTTCATCAGTACCATAATTTTTACGGTACCAATCTTTATTTACTTTATTAGGTGCATACTGTGCTTGAACTCTAGCTAATTGTGCGTCAAGGTTCTCTATAGCTTTTTCAATAGTATTCATTACTTTTTTAGAATCTTCTATAGTTTGTATTTTATTTTGTACTTGTAATCTTTCTTTCTTAGGCAATGCGTTTATTTCTTCTTGGCTTCCACCTAGGGCTTCGTCTCTAAGATTGCTATATTCTTTCTGTGCAGTTAATTCATCTACAGCTTTACCATCATCTAAGTTAAGTTCTCTCATTCTCGGTGATTGGTTGTCGTATCTAGCTCCTTTAGTCACTTCAAAATCAAGTAACTTAAAAGCTCTTTTCTCTGTCTTCACTAAGTTAAACAATTCTTTATTAGTCATACCAGTTTTAGACAAAACCATTTCTAACTGTGTAGCTTTCTGTGGATTAGTAAATACATCTATAGGTATACTTGTGACACCTTTAACTCTTAAATATGTATTCTGATATCTATAAACTTTATTTGTAACCTTGCCTTTAAAAAACTTAAATCCTTCTGTTGTATCTACGAATGCAGTAACTGTACCATCTGCTATCTCTTTAGTTTTCTCAAAGAAGTAAGGTCCATATTTCTCTGATAGGTCAAATACATTCTCAGGGTCAGATAAAGTACCATCTGGTATAGTGTATCCTTTAGAAACTTTACCACCTGTAGCAACACCTATCTCTTCAGCTATATCTAATGCATTACGTTCTGCACCTTCATAGAATCCTGATGATATCTCATCTACTAATATTCTAGTTTCTACAGCAGTAGGGTCATTTGATATCTCTTTAACCTGTGCAACTATATCTTCTATTTCTTTTGTTACGACTGTTGTGTCGCCTTTAAATTTTGCTAATACTTTTTCAATAACTGTAATTGTGTCGTCATCAGTTAATATTTCAGAAAATTCTTCTTTCATCATCTTAGGTATTTGTTCAAATTTAGAACCAGGGAACCACTCAAGTTCACCTAACTCATTAACAAAGTATCTATGTGTCTCATCTACGCTTGCCATCCATCTTTTAATGCCTTTCATTAATTGTGGTGGTAAGTCTATGGCTTCAAACTTCTGACCAATATGACCTAGAACTTCATTCCAAATATCTAATACGTCTCCCATGTTTTTTAATGATTGTGCGTCATCTGGATTTAGTATTTGATTCTCAGCTAGTTCTGCTAATCTTTGTAATGCAGGTTCAGCAACATCATCATCTACTTTTGCCCACTTCATCCATTGTTTAAAATCAAAAAAGGATTGGTTTAAATCTTTAACATTTAATTTTGGTACAGGAAATTCTGCAAATATTCTACCTAATGCACTATCAGCTTGTGATTTACGAACTGCACCCATAAAGCCTACTGCTTTTCCAAATTCCCCACCAACTAATCCACCTGCTGCACTAGAAACAGAACCTCTTAGTGCTAATGAATTAGGGTCTAGTCTTTTAAATTTAACAGCAGTTTCTATTGCTGGTATTAATAAATCAGTAACTTCTTGTGGTGAGTTAGCTTTCATTAAATTTTTATGCAAAGCGGCATCACCTTGATTTTTTAATAAACGACCAACAGTGTCGAAGTTATCAGCTAATGCTATTTGTTCTACAATTTTTCTACCACCTTTTGTAGCAGTTAAATATTCTGTAGCAGAAGGAACGTGTATGGTTTTACGTACAGCATTATCTATAATGCCTGCACTTTTTAAAACATCAGATTGTGATAATGACCTAACAGCTTTACCTGCTTTGTTTAGATAACTACCAACTAATATTGATGGGTCAGCTACTAAAGTAAAAGCACCGTCAATAATTCCTGACATAATATCGTAACCTTTTGTCCCTGGTTCAAATACAGTAGCTGTTAATGGTGCTGCTGGTGTTAATTTACTTGTACCAAATCTAGTTTGTATAGTAAGACTTTCGTCACGTTCTCTTTCGTTATTAGTAATATCTTGACCGTAATAGGTTTGTATTATATTTTTAGCTTCACCTTGGTCTACACCTCTACCTACTAATTCTTTATACACATCTGTATCTTCAGCTAATGTAGAGTTAGGAAAATATCCTTCACCTAAGTTAACCTTTTTATTTGCTGACAAATTCTGTAATGCTGTTCTACCTACAGAAGGTCCTAACATATCTCTTACTTGTCCAAGCTCATTACGTGCATCATCACTAATTAAAAGCTGTAGTGATGCACCTAATATTCCTTGACTGTCTCTATATTTTTTTTGGTTTAAATATTTTTGATAAGCTAGTACAGGTTTTTTAACTATCTCATCTTGCACAGAATCAAATGCTGTAAACGCAGTTCTTATAGTTCCTCTACCTACAGACTTTACTCTATCCCACCAAGTCTTTTCAGAGTCAAGCCATCGTTCAACTATGGTTCCTATTTCAGGAGATTGTGCTGTTAAGTTCATTAAGGATGCACCAACTAATACATCTTTGGGTAAATAAAAATGTTCTCTAACTAAACCTTGTAAATTAGTAGCAGTCTGTGGTGCAGACTCAATCATACCTTGAATTATTTTAGCTTGGTCTATCCTCGAATTTTGTTGAGTTTCTTCTATTTCATCTTGTACAGGGGATTGCCACCACCATCTTATTTCAGCCATATTACAAGTCTTTCAGTAAGGCTGCTATCTCCTTGCTAGGCAATACTTTATACATAGCTTGTAAAATCATATTTGCATCAGGAGCTGCATTAAATCTATTGAATCCATCTTGTGTACCTGCTAACGGACTAACCATAGGGTCTTGTTCAGGAGCAGTAACGTCTTGTACAAATCCACCTAAATTACTAGGTGCAGGTTGTCTTACTTGTGTAGGTACAATAGGTTCTTCTATCTGTTCTAATGGTGCAGAGTTTCTTAAAGTATCTAACTCTTTAGCTTGTCCTTTATAATCATCAGCTTTATAATCTGCAACTTTTCTATTCCTACTCAAAATATATTCCCATGTGTATCAGGATGAAATGTAATTTCTATTCTTCCTAAGCCAGGAATATAGGTAACTGCTAATGTAGTATATTCTGCATTAACATACTCAGGTACGTCATACTCTTCTATTACTTCTTCTATTGGCTCAGAAAAATTCCTAGCAATTATTTGTGCAAACTCTTCGTTATCACTATCGAACAGGGGGGGCATTACCGCCTCCTAACATAGCTTGTAAGTTTGGTGGACCACCTTGTTGTTGTCCAGCCATTGCTTGTTGTAACATAGCTTGTTCCTGTGGACTTGGTTCTTCACCTTGTGCTGTAAAGTATTTTTCTAATATAGAACCTTTTTGTTTTGGGTTATTATAAATTTCTACAACAGCAGCCATAGCAGTTTTGTCACCTTGTTGAGATGCTTGTATTAACATTTGGTCCATAATTTCTTCTGACTTTTGTTTAGTAATTCTCTCATTGATGTGTGTTATATTTTCTAAACCATCCATTTCTTGTTGCATAGTTTCTTTATCTATAACTCCAGCTTGCATTAACTGTAGTCCTGTAATAATTTTATTTGGTGCATCGAATGATGCCATAGCACCATACTTTCTTCTAGTGCTGTAGTTTTTATCTATATCTGTAGATGGTGTGTAGTTTTCTGAAAAAGATGCACCTTTATAAGTTCCTGTCAAAGGTTTTCTTTTGTTACCAAAAAGCACTTCATCTAACTCTAATCTTTTAGAATCTATTTCTTGTAAAGCATATTCAAGTATTGTGTGATACTCAGTAACCATAGCTCCTACACCAGATTCCAGTTCTTCTAGACCTCTACCAGTTACAAATGAATTAGGTGAGATAGCATCGTCTTGAACTGGATATCCAGCAACAACTCTTAATTGTCTTTCTAATCTACCAACAGCTTCAAATAACTGATACGGTAAGTTAGTAACAGGTTTTACTATTTGTGAACCAGGTGTTAAATAGTTTATAGCATTTCTGCCTTTTCTATATTGTCCTGATTCTATTTCTCCAACTATATTTGTTTCTGTAAATACTGCATCTTCCATAGCTATAACAGATAAAATGTTTATCTTTGCCATAGAAGCCATAAGTCCAACTACTTGGTCAAACTGACCTTGTATTTTGTCAAAGCTAAATCTTTTAGCTACTACAAAAGATGGACCTGATTTGAGAGGATTAGGAACAAAGTCTACTATTTTTTTAGAAGCAACATGTACAACATATGTACCCTCTAGGTTCATATATTCTAAAATTACATCTCCGTTTTCATCTGAGTTTTCCCAACTACCATCGTTTGAAGTTCTTAGATTGTAACCATCATATGATTGTGAATCATTATCTTTATCTCTATAATATGCTTTAAGCTCTGGGTACATCTCCATAAGTTTTGTTATAGGAACTTTTTGAATAATTGCTAACTCATCAGGTTGCTGTGTGTTTCCAAAATAACCAGGGAAACAATCGTAAGGGTTGCGTAATTCTGCACATGGATACATATGTCCATTCATATCTAATTTTGTTGTAATAACCCATACAGCAAATCCGTAACCAGGAAGCCATCTTGAAACTTGAGGTAATTGTAATTCTAATTTTTGCATACTGTCGTATGAAGATAAAATTCTTTCTACTTTTTCTTTCTTACCTTGATTCCTAACACTATCTCTAGCATTAGTAATATGTACATCTAACGTTGGAACTTTACCAATTTTTTGAGCTAGTCTATCTAAAGCAGATAGCATAAGGTTAGGTGCTGGTATTGTATGTGACTCACTAGCATCAAGTCCAGGACCTAATAACTGTCTAATACCATCTTCACCACCATTTAATATAGCTCTAAATCTTGCTCTATCTGTTAATGCATCATCATGCATTCGTTTTAAATAGGAAGCTCTTTCGATTATTGCGTCAGGTTTCATTTAACTCCAAGGTGTCTCGTTCCATTGTACACTATTATAGCCATCAAAACTAGGAGTGTATTCTATTCCTATATCAGAATATACTAATTTTGTTAATGCTCTAATAACTTTCATAGGAAACCAACTTGCCATAACAACATCTGATTTGTAGCCTTTACCACCTTTACCTTTAGAAGCAAAGTAAACTAATTGTTTTGTATACGTTATAGATTTACTTTGTGCATCTGCATCATAAAAAGGTAGTACTATCATCTCCTCATTAAACATAGGTGCTAAAGCAGTTACTCCAAATTTTTCATCCCATTTGTTTTTATGTGTCTCGTGTCCTTCTAATTTAATGCCTTGAACATTACAGTATTCTTTTATTCTCTGGTCTTGTCTTATGGCTTTTTGAAAACCGTTCTCTTCGATAACCCAGTGGTAACAATCATATTTGTCGTGCCACATTTTAATTAAAGCAAAAGCTTCATCTAAACCACCACCTTGATGATTTTCTAAGTCAACTAATGTTAATTTGATTTTAGAAGCATTTGTCTCTACTGCCCATAAGAAACCTGCTTGATATCCTGTAGCTGCAGGGTCAAGTCCTGCTACTAGATATGCACCTTTCGGTATATGACCTAAACCAATATTAGGGTCATAACATTTCTCTATCTGTTCAGGATTAAATAATCTAAGACTGTCACTGTAAGCTTTATTAAGATAAACCATTTCAAAATTCTTTAAACCACCTGTAGTCATAGCATCACGTTTTCTATTTATTAACCATTTAAAAGTTCTCTTACCTGACCACAACATACAATCAACATGGTCTTCTTCTTCAAACTCAGGTATAACACAAAGGCTATCGTGTGCTTCTTCTACTATAGTTTCCCATGCTTCTGACTCTAGAATTGCAGAGTACAAATCTTCAGGATGCTGACGTGAACCTATAAGTACCATAGCTGTATGTTCTTCTTTTCTTGAACCTAATGTAGTTGTCCACCAGTTTTTTGTATTTTCTCTTGACGCTGGTTGCATAGTAGAACTATGGTCCTCAATGTCATCAGCAATAATTAAGTCACAGTCACGAGAAAGTATCTTACCACCACGACCTATACCTATCATTGTTGGTGATTTAATACCAGCTACTGTTCGTGTTGATACAGTAAATCCACTACGTGACCACATTTTACCTGCTCTTGTTGCTGGTTTAAATGTTCCTCCTGGACCACAAAAATCTTCTTTAAGTTTTTCGTTTTGTTCTAGTGTATCCATAACTGACATAACAGAGTTCATAGCAATATCTTCGTTACCACCAACCCACATAATACGTATGTTAGGGTTTCTCATAATAAGCCAAATAACAAAATGTATTAACAATTCAGTTTTACCATGACGTGGTGGTGACAGTATCATTTGCTGTCCACCAGTTAGTAAAGCTTTGTTAATAGATTTTATCCAGTTAACATGAAAGTCTGCAGTTTCAAAAGCTATACCCATTTCAGTTAAAAAGTATCTGTCTCTAAATTCTCCAAAATCTTTTAAAGATTGTTCTGCGTCATCTGATATCTCCCAGCTTTCAGCTTGCCTATCTTTAGCGTAATCTTCTTGGAATGCACCTAGTAGCCTACTGATATGTGAAGACGTACATTTTAATTCGTCTGCTATTTCTTGTCTAGTTAATCTGCCTTGTATTAAATCTAAAGCATAACCTTCATTTACAAACTTATCATATAAAGCACCACGTCTAACTTGTGTAACTGTGCCTTTGTTAGATTCTTTTATTTCAGGTTCGTAATCTCTACCCTGTTCTTTATAACGTTGTTTTCTTTTTTGCTCACGCCACTTACAGGTATCAGAACAATACTTACGTGCTTTTTGAGGTAACGTATTTTCACATTCTGGTGAAATACATATTATGTTTTTAGTTACCATTTAGTTTTTGCTGCCCAATATGCAGCCGACATTTTACCCCTCTTGATGTTCTTAGCATGCCTTGCTCTAAAAGCTTTATTTCTTTTTGAACCCTTCGGACTACCCTTAACTCCTTTTTGTCCAAATCTAATTAACTTAATTGTGCTACCTGATTTAGCTAACACTGCGTGTGATTTAGAACCATGACTAGGTGTAGCTTTAGGTTTGTTATAACCTGAAAATTTTTCACCTCTATACTCAATCGCCATTTTGTGCCTGTTCTACATTAATATTATAATCGTCTACAAACTGTTCTACTAACTTATCTATAAGAGGTGCGTTATGTGGCTTCTGTACAATTATACTACCACAAGCATCTGACAATTCTAAAGACCATTTTTTTAAAGTTTGTGGACTATGAAATATATTTTGTTTTACTTTTGTTTTCTTTCCCATTATTTTTTCTTTTTATACAAACGTTTACTATTCTTAGTATGTTTTTTGCCTGTATGGATTTGTCCATTAGACATTTTATGATGAGCACCCTTGTACTCTTTACCAGCTTTTGTATAGACTTTCATTACTTCTTCTTTCTTTTAGGAAAACCTTTTTTCATATTAGCATACGCTTTAGGAGAAATAGTAGAGTTTTTCTTAGACCTACTTGTCCCAGCTTTTTTTCTTTTGTTCATATTGTAATATAAACCTTTTTTAGCTGGCATTAGTACTTACCTTTTTTACTCTTCTTCTTGGATTTTGTTTTTTTCTTTTTCGCTTTGTTTGCGTACATCATATCTCCTTAATTTTTTTTTATACTCAATACAACCTAGGTTAGCACAAAATTTCCATTTCCGAATAAACTTCAGACTCTTACTACATTTACTGCAATACTTAATAATCATTATTTTATTATAGTTGACTTGATTATAATTTTACTACAGCTAAGGTTATAAACATAGGCATTACAATTTAGTAGCTTTTAGACATAAGTTGTAAGATTATAGGCAAAACTCAAGCCGATTAGCTACACGGTGTTAACTAGCGTTAAAGGCTATTACTTCACATATTTATAAATAGTCAAGTCAAACAAAAATTCACTAAACTTATTTACTGCGTTGGGAGGGAGTGACACAGGGTTCGTTGCGTCTACAACGCACCTCAAGCGTACTATAAAAAAACATTCTTTTTTCTTACCTTTACTAGCAGTAGTGTGTTAATATAGGACAATAGGAACGGTGGTGTAGGTTACCAATCTATACCTTCTTGATTGTTCTACAATGCCTGTAATCAATCTATACCACAGTTCTTTTTCCAAACAATTACCAGCAATTTTTTCTCTACTTACGTAATGATATATAGGGGGTGTCAGGTTAAATCCCCCCTCTCAACACACATGCATAACGCTACGTACGGTGCAAGTGTAGACTATGTACTATATACTACTTCTCTCTCATCTACACTACATATAGTAGGTTCTTTGCTAATATGTCCTATCTTTCCTCTATAACCATACCTTCTGTTAAACACCATAGATAATTGTATTACTTACTCCTCTACGTACTACAGAAATAACAATATAACAAACACACAAAATCAATACACTAACAGCCACAACCCCACCACCACCGCTATTAGTATGTTCTGTGTGTTTGTTTCATTTATTTATTTCTTAGTACTGTGTGATTATATATATAGTACTCCAGACGCTTCATAACAGATTAGTAAAGTCAAATTCCTAAAGTAATACTATAAAATAATATACACTCACACACACTCAATAAGTATTACTAATAGGCGGTTTGACTTGACTTAACATGTTAATTGCGTAAGAGTACTATATATAATAATAAGTTATATAAATAATAATAGAAAGTAGGTATAAATTGGTACAAAATACACTAAAACAGTTATGGTATCTTAAAGATGAGGATATCATTCAAAACATATATAAATCATCTAAGAAATGGCTACCCAATAATATGGTATTAGTCAAATTACGTGGTACACCTTCGTTCAAATTCTCCCCAGAAGGATTAGGCAAAACTAGGTACATGATAGCTAGTGTCAAATCTAATGGAGAATTTAAGAATTTAGGGATATTAAAACAATATGAAGCAGTCGTTCAGCTTCAGGAATTGTGTAAACAGTATCCCAAAATTCTAAGTCGTAAGGCGTTCAAGCCTACTAAAAGTGGCACTATGAGTGAAACTTTTATCAAGGAAATAGGAACTAATGCGATAGCAGAACGTTTCCCTAAAGAAGTTCCTACTCTACAGGAAGCTAAAGCATATATGAATGCTGGGTTTAAAGGTAAACCTCAGGACTACATTTCATAATTGCCCTAGTTATTCTCCCCTTTCATTAGGGGAGTTTAACTTTTTTTTTATCTTAGTATCCAAGTCGTGTAGTCTCACACACCATAATCAGTTCCTATATCAACACATCAACATCATACATACATATACATATACATATACATGTATATATATACATAGATTAATCTAATCTATACTCTCTCTCTATCTCTCTCTCTCTCTATACTACTACTACATATAGTGGTAGTAATAATACAATCTACGTGCACGTAGTAAAATAAATATTATTTTTTTTTCCAGATATATATTTAAATATATATCATACGCAGGTCAAGGGAGTCAATGCATAGGGGTTGTCAAATTCTCCTGGTCTATAAGACCCTATGTCGCCTAGGGCAAAATGTTAGATTTTGTTCAAGTCAATTCAAGATTTTATTTTGACACGACTATATAAAAATATGAAAGGTGCGTAATGAAACATAACAAGAAACCTTCTGTACCTAAGTTCAAGAGAACTTATGATGCAGTAGAGAAAGCTGTTATACATACAGAGATACCTGACCTTAATGGTATCAAAGAATATAAATACCCTGTACCTAATGCTATGCCTACGACTTCAGTATGCAAGTACTGTAGCAAGAACTTAGTTCGTGGCTATATATGCAGGGATTGTAGGGAGTTAGAAAACCCTACCATACCAGTCAAAGATACTACAGGTATCAAAGAAGGTCTGGTATTATTAGCAGAAATTCGTGCTAATGAGAGCATGCAACGGCAGGAGGATATGGAGGAGAACACTACTGTATCTATACCTAAGAGAGAAATCACTTATGATACCTGTGGTTTTTGTGGTATGAGTATAGGCATACAAGACAAGCTATATACTATGCTAGTTACTGTTAAGAAAAGAAAACACAAGAAAAGAATTGCAGTATGTTATGACTGTAAATATTAATTAGCTACCATAACAACTTATCCTTACCTGTTCGTTACCCTTTCGTTACAGGTAGGGGGTAGCTTGTAGTACATGGTTCATAGTCTGTGTACTACGAGCTATCTGGGGAGATAGTAAGTATCAAACAACTTGATACTTGTACGTATGGTGAAGCCCTAGTCCGTAGGAATTATGACAGTCCCTGTTTGTAATGACCGAAGGCTAGGGTTTACCTATTTATGGAAGGAATAATATGGAGTGCGATAATTGTAGACAAGATAACTACATAGAGTTAGCAATACATAGCAACGTTAAGAGCAGTGTGCATGTGATAGTGCAGTGCTTTACTTGTGGTTATCAGACTATCAAGAAACAAAATAGTAAAAGGAGGTTAGATAGTGTCTAGTAAAGATGACATCTACGTGTATGTAGATGAGAACATGAAGAGAGATGAGAACATACTGACTGTTGATTTCTGCTTTGACAGTGATGTAACAGTAGATGATGCAGTAGCAGAGGTTGATAACATTGTATCTTTAGCAGATAACAATGATGAGTTTGTACTACGAGCTCATAGACCAAGTATCTATACTGTATCACCATTCATTATGAAGGAGGAATAGTGGAAGCTATTAAAGAAGAAGAGTACGTAGAGCCTAATCATTGGACATGGGTAGGCGATGCAATAAAGCACAGACAAATCCTAAGGTTACTGCACGACCCCTCTTGGGTAGAGCAGAGTGAAGCTGATGGTTGGGTAGTCATTGACAATAGTGACAACATACCTGATGACCTGTGGATATGTGATATGTGTAACAACTCACTAGATATTCTATTACCCATAGCAATATGGTGTGGTAGTAGAGCCATGTGTAGTGATTGCATGACTGACATAGAAAAAAATTACAAGACATCATACGATACGTATGAGTATTGTGACTGTGGTTGTTCAAAAGGAATGACACCTAATAAAGAACAGGAGGTTAGTAAGTAATGGGAGACTTTGAAGATTTTATTCAAGACAACCCTGATGAGTACGAAAAGTTTGCTCGTATAATGGACGCAAAAATGAAGAAAGCAGAGGAACACGGACTAGAAAGTATAGCTAATGGACTATCTATGACAGAGTTAGACCTATTCGGTGTAGGTATATTCTATGACCCTGACAAAGATGATGATGGTAAAGCTGTAGGTAATAAAAACAACAGACGTTTTCATGTAGGTGCATCAGATACTATCGGTGCCATGAAATTCATAGAGGATTACATATGGCAGAGACGTATGAAAGACTTTGCGTTTGGTGTTACTGCTTTCATGCAACAGGTTATCAAGGATGTTCGTGATAAACGTACAGCAACTGATAATCAAATACTAGAACATGTACTACATCTTATGGAACATGAAGGTATTGATAGTAGTAACCAGTACGAAGTGTGTCTATTTATTATGGAGATAATAATCGGCATGATGATGCAAGATGGTAAAACCTTTTCTATGATGTACAAACAAGTTGTAGAACATGAGGAACCACAGATGATAGCCCTTGGTTATCCACAATCTATAGCCTCTATCATAGAAGGCTACAACGAAGCAGACCCTACTGATATGAGACACCCAAGTAACATGGACATGTCTCTTACAGATGAGGATATACAGAACTTCTTAAGAGAAGTTATGCCTAATAAGAAAGACAACAAGAAAAACGAGGAGGAATAGTGGAAGCACTTAAAAGCTACGTAGCTATTACGAAACCAATATTGAGTTATCTTAATTCATTAGCGATTTCTAATGGTTACAACAGGTCACTCATGGAGTGGCTATTTAATACTAAAGGTACAGATGAGATGAAAGCTATTGACGGAAGGTTTCCAATCTTTCTAAAGATGGCTATGCCTCATTACCATATAGAAGGAGTAGTTGCACCTATGCACTACAGAACTGTATGGGAATGTGTACTCATAGGAGATGATGATACAGTTAACGAGAGTGCAACTGTTATCGTAGACATACCTGCAGAAGCTTACGAGCTACTGCCTGATGTACCTGAGGTACAAAATATTACTGATGATGTCATGTCAGTATGGGAGAATATAAAACAGGAAGAGATGACAGAGAACTTCATTAAAGAGGTGGAGGAACTGTTGTCTAAAGAAAGCGAGGAAGAATGACAAAAGAAAATACAGTATGGTCTTTACTAGAAAAGGTCATACCACATACACCAAGACTATTGCTCTATGGTATACCTGGTACAGGTAAGTCATATCAAGCAAGTAATCTTAGTGTTAAGAAAGAACAACAAGTATACACTACTACATTAACTCACGATAGTACGGCAGCAGAATTGATGGGACACTATGTTCCTACAGATACTGGTAGTTTTGAGTGGATTGATGGCTTAGGTATTAGAGCTTGGCGTGAAGGTGCAAGATTAGTTATTAACGAGATAGACCATGCAGGTGCTGACGTAATGACTTTCTTACATGCCTTACTAGATGACCCACAGTTTGCGAAGTTCACACTTCCTAACAAGGATAAGGAAACAGTTAGACCAGCTGATGGCTTTCAAGCAATAGCCACCATGAATGGTGTACCTACTGACCTAGGTGATGCCTTACGTGACAGGTTCCCTGTAACAATGAAGGTTGATACAGTCCACCCTGATGCACTTAATGTACTGCCTAAGAATATACGTGCTGTATACAACGACTTTGAACATGATGCGTTCTCTATTCGTAGATGGTCAGCGTTTGCTAACCTTATGAATAGTGGCTTATCTAAAGAGGACAGCGTTCGTGCTGTGTTTCCTAACGAAAGTTCAATGATACTAGAAGCACTAGCATTACAAGATGCTGATACGCAATGAGTAAACTGTTTGGGAATAGTGAAGTTACATTAAACTTACCTACTACTCTTACTAACATGTCCCTTATAGGTGACAGAGTTAGGAAACATAAGGTAGTAAGAAAGCATAACCTAACTCCTACTCCTAACAAGAGTGATTTAGTAATAGCTAGTTACCCTTATCTTAACAAAAATGAGAGTGCTACTATATCAATCTCTACTGCAATGAAAAAATATAATATGTTTGCTAACATGAAGTTCCGTAGCAATGACAAAGTTGCTTTGCATACGGCACAGTACATGGTAGCTCATAGATATGTGGTAGGCGACCAGAGTAGAATACTAAAAGCCATGGCTAGTGGTTTAGGTTATAGTGGAAACTATCACAAGTTAGAGGAAATACTAAGCGTGAGAAAAGAAGAGTTCAACAACCTTACTGATAACGAGCAAAAGTTCCTTGACTATTGTAGTGTTCAGTTACCTTACTGCTCAGTAACTCATAACGATAAGATGAGTACTACTGCTGTTGATATGTTACTAGAAGGTGCAAGTCTAAAAGAGGTAATGAGTTTTCTTGTTCCTCATGCATCTTTCTATATGCAGGTTCAGAGACAGGATATAGCTAGTTATTGTGTTAGTGCATTACGATTGCACTATCCACCTAACTCTAATATACCTGAAGAGTATTTACTTAAAGATGTCCAGCAGTTAACAGATACTGTTACTACTCTATTTGGTATATGTGCTAAAGCTAAGTCATACGTAAGAAGCCTACAACTAATAGGACAGTACAAGTGGAATTATGAGTTACAGAAGTACAAAGGACGACCTCTTAACAAAACACAAATACGTAGGAGAGTTAATAAGACAGTAAGTATTTTGACTCTTAACGACTTAGACTATTGGGATAAGAAACAAATGGCTAGGCGTGGATTTGCTGATAAAGATGGTTCACTAGATACAGAAAATTCTATTCAGCTAACAAGTGATGAGTATTTAGAATTACTTATGAAACAAAGCTTGACTGATGTTAATGATACTGTACTAAAATTGCCTGATAGTATTAGCAAAGAGTTAGCTGATGATATTAAAAGTTCAGCACAACAATACCATGACAGAAACCTTATTGAGTACGCTATGGACGAAGGTGGTGTTCATGGTGTAGCTCAAGTAAAACCATTTGTTCCTAATCATAGGATACAAAAAGCAATTAGAGAAATTACTAGACGTAGTAGTGATACAGGTGTAGTGCCTAAGAAAATGTATCGCTTAACTACTGATAGAAAAGTATTCAATGTTAAGTCTACTACCCTAGGTGGTAGCTTAATGATTGACTTTAGTGGCTCTATGAGTTGGAATGAACAAGATGTAAGAGAAGTAATTGACTTACTTCCTGCTGCTAACATAGCAGGTTACACAGGTTATGGTTATAAGATAGATGACTGTGATGGCATGATAGAAGTAATCGCTAAAGATGGCAAGTTAAATACTAAAGCTATTGACAATCTCTATCAGTATGGGTACAACTCTGTTGATTTGCAAGCACTTAAATGGTTAGCTGAACAACCTGAGCCACGTATCTGGATTAGTGACCAACAAGTTATAGGTGTAGGAGTTGATGGTAGTCCTAGAAACTTACCATTAGAAAGCCGACATGAGATAGCACAGTTCATGATAAAGAATAATATAATCCCTATCAAGGCTAAAGAACTTGTTAAAGGATTAGCAAAACAATTAGCTAAAAGCTAACTGTTGCCGACTAGAAAGAGAGAGGTGTCCTTCCACGCCTCTCTTTTTTTATATATTATATGCATATGCATAAGTTCTTTTTATTTTTTTCCATATGCATATGCATACGCATAACCATATGATATACTGTTTGTATGAGTAACATAGAAAAATTGCTTACAAAAGCACTACAGGGAAAACAAGGAGGAGTAACTCCTTGGTATGAGAATATATCTAAAGAAGCTAAACCCTTCATTGATGGTATAGAGCAGATGATAAAAGAAGGAAAGAAACCCAACGCATCAAGCGTAACAAGAATACTTAATGAAGAGTTAGGTGTTAAAGTTAGCCGTTCACGAGTAAGTGCATGGATGTATAAGTTGGACGAGAATGAATAAAGAGTTAGCAAAACTATTAGCTGAAGCAGAAAGCAACGTTATCAAAGAGCTTAAAGATACTAATGTTAGATTACTTAAACAATTAGAAAGAGCTAAGGATAAGAAAGCTGACTTGATTGAAGCAGTATATAGTGCTGCTAAAGATGGCATATCAACACTTGATTTGCCTACTTTAAAAGTTCCACCTAAAGGTAAAAAGAAATACAAAGATGAAGAGATTTGTGTTCCTTTATTAAGTGACGTTCAGTTAGCTAAGACAACTCCTACCTACAGTACTGAGATAGCAGAGGAAAGAGTGCTACGTTACGCTGACAAGATAATTAAAATTGCACGCATTCAGGGTGCAACCCATAAGGTGAGGAAGTGTGCAGTATTAGCACTCGGAGATATTGTGGAGGGAGAACTTATATTCCCTGGACAAGCACATCTTATTGATAGTTCGCTGTATAGACAGGTCACTGTTGATGGTCCTAGAATACTATACGGTTTCTTTAGTAAACTATTAGCTGAGTTTGAAGAGGTAGATGTTTACTGGGTTATAGGTAACCATGGCTCTCTAGGAGGTAGGGCAAGAAAAGACTACAATCCTGAGAGTAATGCTGATAGAATGTTAGGGAAGATATTGGAAACTATGTTTACTAATGAGAAACGTATTAACTTTATAGTGCCAGACAATAACTGGTACTTGGTTGCTGACCTCGGTAGTAAAGCTAAGTTCCTTTGCTTTCATGGAGATAACATTAGAGGTAGTATGGGACTACCATTCTATGGATATAACAAAAAAATTCTAGGATGGAAAGCCTTAGCTTCTAACGGATTAATGGAAGATTTCACTCACGCAGTCTGTGGTCATTATCATACACCTACTAACTTATACATTAACGATATACGTGTATGGATTAATGGTAGTACAGAATCACACAATGGATATGCATTAGAACAATTAGCCAGTATGGGTAGACCATCACAGCATTGTTTGTTTGTTAAGCCTGACAAAGGTGTGACTGCTGAGTATCTAATAAACCTAGAGGAGTAGCATGTCGCACATATGTGTAAGTTGTGGTAATCCTTTATACTGTCAGATGGGGTTTTTGCTTTGCACTAACCCCATGTGCCGTAGGTATAATGTGAAACAATTTACTTTAAACGTAGAGACAACTAATATAAAATAACAATTAAGAAGGAGGAAGCTAATGGCTTTTGATTTAAACAGTTACGAAACAGTAGAGGATAGACTTAAAAAGTTTTGGTCTGAATATCCTAACGGAAGAATAGATACATACATACAGAACATGGCTGATGATGGTACTTGGTGTGTCATAGGAGCACAGGTGTACAAAGATATAGAAGATACACATCCTGTAAGTTCTGGCTATGCACAAGAATTTAAAGGACAGGGTGGCTTTGCTAATAAAGAAGCATGGTTAGAGAACTGTGAAACTTCTGCAATAGGTAGAGCTTTAGCTAACTGGAAGTACCAAGGTAGTGATAAGGCTAGACCATCAAGACAAGAAATGTCTAAGGTTACGCAGGCACAAACCCCAGTCAAAGAAAGTAAACCTACACCACAGGTCAAGAAGCAAGCTCCTGTTACAGATAAAGTTGGTGGTCCAATTAAAATATTACAAGATGCAGGGTTTTCTATAAAGACAACAGAACATGATAATGGTACCGTTGCTATAGATAACGTAGGGCTATGGTGTACATGTGGTGGTGGTGTCCAATACATACCATCAAGTGAAAAGAAATCAGAAAGGTCTCCTGACTTTAGATGTATCATGGCTAGTAAATGCACGACTGGTGACACTGTGGATGGAAAAGTATTTTCTAAATCATGGTGGGTTGATAACAAAGTTACACCTAATGCATGGAATGATTATGCTTCAGCTATTAATGGTGTTGTATTACCTAGTGCGAAATCTTTGGATGATATTAAACCTGGAGAAGTACCCTTCTAATTTATAGTAAGCACGAGCCGAGGCAGAAAGGATAACATCCTCGGCTATGCTATTTAAATTATTTGCTTACTTGTTTTTTAGCGTATGTCTTGACAACTGCAAGTGCAGCACCACCACCAGCTAATGCAGCTAACTCTAAAGTATTTGCATCAACAGATATCAAAGGTGCGACAACTAAAGCTCCAAGAAATGCTTCAACGAAAGTCCATATAGTTCTTTCAAGCATATCTTTAAGTTCTTCATTCATATATATCTCCTTAATTTATTAATCTACCTCTAAGCATAGCATTAGTTTTAATAACATTCCCATTAATTTCCTGCAACTTATCGTAGACATTATCGTTTTTATTTTCCTTCTTAAGTAAATTGTTTATAGTTGTGTACTCAATACTTACTGGCTTACCTTGTAGTAATTCACCTGCTACTTTTCTGTACATTTTCTTGTACGCCACAGCACTTGAACCTATGAAGCCGTCCTTAGATACATCTAAATCTTGTTGACTTTCTCCGACAATAAGACAGCCTGAAGTATGCTCATCGGTGTTGCCAGTGTGTATCAGTATATAAGTAAAGTTAGGTACGTTCTGTACATGAAGCATACCATAGTGTGCGTTCTTGTATCTCTCTGTGTACTTAGCGTGGAATCCACCAGTCTTTCTAAACTCTATTGCGTATTCAC
>Ga0209337_1000791_pt1 | contig 25151 bp, 42 predicted proteins | sample LinPmetageLP53_FD_184044 | JGI IMG/M metagenome (GOLD analysis project Ga0209337, IMG submission 184044) | Marine viral communities from the Pacific Ocean - LP-53 (SPAdes) (version 2) | ecosystem: Environmental > Aquatic > Marine > Oceanic | place: Pacific Ocean | collected 2010-02-08 | reverse complement strand
TGCAATTACTGCTAGAAAATAAACCAATATCTAAATTAATGACTCATAGCTATGGTTTTCATACACATAGCGGTAGGGAACTAATTGAAGGCATGCAAAATTATTATTATGAAGAAAACAATTAAATAATTATGGAAGAAATAATAGGTAAATTAACAGAGCTTATAAGAGACGAACTTGCTGAAAGTCAAGTAAATAAAGATAATGAATCAGCTGATTACTTGGCGGGTAAGAATCAAGCTTATGCTAAAGTATTGTCAGTAATAACAAAAGAATTAACAAATGGGAACAAGATCACTAACTAAAGTAATACAAACTTCGGAAACTTCTATTGCAAATGAAGATAATAAGAATGAAGTTTATAAAGAAAGAAAACCAATTACATGTATGTATCGTCAATATGATGGCTATATGAGCGGACATGGCGCTGAATTAGCTGAATGGCTATCTGGATATACAGTTGTAAATGGTATATCACCTGATAAATCAGAACCAATATTTAATGGTATGGATTGTCTTGCAGCGCAAATGTTTGTACATTTTAAGGCAAATGGTTGCAAGGAAGATGGCACACCAGTGTCTACACCAGGAAATATATATTGTATGCATCCTGACGCTTCAGATTGCTGGGAAGAATATCTATATGAAATATCAGAAGAAGATAAACAAATACACCTAACAGTGTATGAAATAGATAGTAGAAGCGAAGCTACAGAAATATTTCATGGAACACCAGAAGAATTATTAACTAAATTAAAATTAGATTATGCTTAATACAGAACAAATTTTAGAACAAAATGGACTTAACTGGAATGTAGTTAAGAAACCACTGCTTTATGCAGGAGAATGCACAACAGATGCTAACAATGGGTTACACTCTACAGATTACTATGGTATAGTAAGAGAAGACACTGGAGAGGTATTTGCTACTGTAAAAGAAGCTTACACACCTACACAAAATCATACTATTATAGAGACCATGCAAGATATTGCTGGAGATAATAATCTAGAAATAATAAGAGCTATACCTTTTAACGAAGGAAGAAAAGTAATGGTACAGATGAAACGTCCTAACAATCATATAGTTATAGGAGGTCAAGATACAGAACAATACATCTATGCTATTAATAGTCATGATGGCTCAAGTAGTCTTAAGTTTGGTTTTATGAATACAGTTGTATTCTGTCAAAATCAATTTGGCTGGATGAACTCTAATGCTTTCTCTGGATATAGACATACACAGTCTATCCAAGATAAGGTTAAAGAGTTACCATCTATAATTAACTTCTCAGGAGAAGAGGAGAAAATAGCAGAGCTGCAACACTTTAGTGGTCAATCAATTGGTAGAGATGCTATTGAAGAAATGCTATATAGTCTTACTAAAATTGATATAGCTATGAGTCGCAAAGAACTAGTAAACTTTTCTACAAGATCTATAAATATATACAATGATTTACAAGCTTGTATAATAGAAGAAACTTCTAGAGTAGGATTAACTAAATGGGGTTTGTTTAATGGTGTAACTAAGTATACTACACATATGAAATCAGCACCTTTAAGAGAACACGGTAGGCAAGAGAGTATTGTAACTGGATCAGGACAGAAAATGAACGAACAAGCTTTTAACTTTTTGAAAGCGTACTAACAGAGACGAGGGGACTAAGGTCCCCTTTTTCTACTTAATAATAACAAAACTTATGAAAAAAAAAATAATACTATTAATTACAATAATAACTTTATCCTCTTGCTCAAATAAAATACATGTTATTACGGAAATGGATGGAGATAGAGAAATAAGATGGTATACAACTAAAGAAAAAAAATAACTATGAGTAAAAATGTAAGTAAATGTTGTGGCTGTTCTTATGAGGATAGCACAATATCAGATTGCTGTACTGTTGAAATGAATAAGGATATACCTCTATGCCCTATATGTGAAAACGATGCAGATTGTAGTGGTTATCTATGTAATGAGTGTGGCAATTGGTTTGAAGAGCCAGAAGAAGAACATGAATATTTTACAAGAATGGAAGAAAATTATCTTGAAGAAAAAGCAGATGCCAAGCGTAAATATGGAGAATAATTATATATTTGTTAGCTAAAATAAAATTATGGATAACAAAGAAATAGAACAAACATTACTGGGAAAACTTATTGTGGAGCCAGAACTAATAGACAAATACTCTCAGTTAATCCATGAAAATTTATTTGAATATGATTTTAACAAATCAACATATCATGCTATTACAGATTTAAAAAGTAAAAATAGAACTATAGACATACTTAGTGTGTCTAAATTAATTAAAGGAGAAGATGTAGTTTTAAATTTATCTTTTATGACTGACAAGGCTTTTGATTTTATGGAAACAATAACCTGTATAGGTGTGTTAACAGAAGAATTTCAAAAGAGAACTCTTTCAGGTATAGTTAACAATGTTCACAATCAATTAAGTAATCATGATGAGTTAGAACTTATAATAGGTAAACTTACTTTAGAAATGTCTAAATTACAAATAGGCGATCCAGAAGTATTAGGAAACATAAACTTACAAATTAAAAACTTTCTAGACGATGTAGAAATTAGAATGAATACTGATGGATTACTAGGTATAGCTTCTGGATTTCAAGCTATAGATAGATTTACAGGTGGTTGGCAAGAAACAGATTTAGTTATAGTAGGAGGCGCTTCGTCTATGGGTAAAACTAGTTTTGCGCTTGCTCTTGCTTATAATGCTGCTAAATATACAAACACACCAACCGTTATATTTTCTTACGAAATGAGTGCTTTGCAGCTTATTAGAAGACTTGCATCTATGGAATCAGGAATAAATAATAAATATATTACTAATGGAACTCTAAACGATAAAGAACTTACTAAAATACACACTACAACTAATGAAATTAGTGGATTACCTTTACATATAGATGAAGGAAACATAACATCTTTAAATTATTTAGTTCATAGAATTAAAGAATATGTTAAAAATAAAGAAGTAAAATTAGTAATGGTAGATTACTTACAATTAGTTAGCTCTAAAAGTAAAGCAGGAAGTAGAGAGCAAGAAGTAAGTAACGTGGCTAGAACATTAAAAAATCTAGCTAAAGAATTAAATATCACAGTTATAGCGTTAAGCCAATTAAACAGAGGTGTAGGCATGCGTAATAACAGTAAACCAACGTTGTCAGATCTTAGAGAATCAGGCGAGATAGAACAAGCAGCAGACGTAGTTATGCTTATATATCGGCCTGAATACTACGGTATAGAGTTTAATGACAATGGAAAAGAAAGCAAAGGTACGGCTAACATTATATTTGCTAAAGGTAGAAATATAGGTGTTGGAGAAATTACTTTAAGCTTTAAAAGTGAAATAACTAAATTTATAGATTATGAAGAAGTTTAATATTATAGGAAAATTCCCTATAATAGCTACAGTTACTATAGGTGCTGTCATTTTTATAATAGGACCCATTATATTTTCTTTAATTATTGCGGGTATTATTGTAGTGCCAATGTATTTAGCTGTTCAAATATTTGGAGATAAAGATTAAAATAGTATATTTGTTTATGAATGGAAAAAAAAACTAGAAGTAAATCAAGGATACGTGCTATTGTAAATGAAATAGCTTATGATCTAGGTATAGATAAAAAACTTGTTAGACAGGTGTTACTTCTTACATTTAAAGAGATTGCAATAGCTTTAATATTAAGAGGAAGACCTGTTATGATAAGAAGATTTGTAAAATTTGTTGTAGCTGCAACAAAAGTTAAAAAGATAATAAAACAAAACAAAAAAGAAAAAGAAAAACAACTATGAATTTAAAAGATTTAAGTAAAGAATTACCATTCAAGTGGCGCGTACAGTCTACTAAGTTTGGAAAAACAACTTGTGTAGCATACATAGATGCAAGAGACTGTCAAGACTTACTAGATGAAGTATGTGGCCCTGAAAACTGGCAAAGTATGTTCTATGAAGAAAATGGTTTACTATTCTGTAAGGTAGGAATATATTGTCCAGAAACAGGAGCTGAAGAATATGGTAAATGGGTTTGGAAATCAGACACAGGATCAGAGTCTAAAGTAGAGAAAGATAAAGGTCATGTATCAGATGCATTTAAACGTGCATGTGTATCGTGGGGTATAGGTAGATTCTTATATAGATTAAAGATACAAACCTTAACTACAAAACAATGGAAAGGCAAGGACTATCCATATGCTCCTGAGAAAGATAAGATTATCTTTGATGGGGATACATTAACTAAGTATATTAACTGGAAAATCAAAAACAATAAATAATGAGTGCATTACCGTTCAATTTAAACACAACAACAACAGGAAGAGCTAAAGGAGAGAAAGTAGAATATATCACGACTGGAGCGCATGAATGTAAAATAACAGGACTAACTACATCAGATGAATTACAAGACTATAATGGGTCTCCATTTATACAGTACTCTGTAGCAAGTGGTGGTAAAGTTGGAAGATGTAGGTTTTGGGCTGTTAAAGAAACAGACAAACCTTCTACACAAGAATGGAAAACTAAACAAATTAAAGACTTCTTAATAAATTCAGGAGTAAAAGACTTTAGTGATGATAGTAAAGCATTAAATGAAGCTATAGGTAATTCTTTAATGGTTACATTTATATCAGAAGAATATATTGGTGTAAATAGAGATAATCAAGAGCCTGTTATTAGAACAGCAACTAAATACAGATGGTCTTCAAAAGTAGGTGGAAAATGTACATATAATAATGACATGAACCAAACTTTAGATAACAATCAAATGTCTGAGTTTAGTGAAAAGCATGCAATGTGGAGTAAGTCTAATACTATAGCACAGAGTGCTGCTAGTGATGAAGATATGCCGTTCTAAATAAATATAAATGAGAGAGATAACAAATCCCTAGAGCGCTTCGTCAGTAAACCAAGCCAAGGGTGCAACTCTCAAATTTATTATTATCTTTGCAATATGGCAGAGATATTTATAGCAGGAAATGTCCCATCTAGTAAGAATGGAAAACGATGGACAGGAAAGTATTTGATTCATTCTAAAACAGTAATGAATTATATAAAAAATACAAAACAAGAATGGATTAAAAACAAAGAAAAGTTTGATGAGCTAATTAAAAACAAGGAAATGCCATATAAAATAGAATTTACATTTATAAGAAATAGTAGAAGAAAGTTTGATTATATAAATCCTTGTCAAACAGCTCAGGACTTAATGGTTACATATAATTACATAGATGATGATAATTGTGATTGTATAATACCAAGCTTTGGAAAATATAATTACGACAAAGAAAACTCAGGAGTAAAAATAAAAGTATTATGATAGATAATGGGCCTTTATTAAATTTCTTTAAAGAATATTGTGAAAAAGTTGATATAACGATAGAAGAATTATTTTTAAAATCTAGAAAGAGAGATCTTGTAGAAAAAAGAATGGTGCTATCTTATGTTTTGAGAAAATCATTAGGAATGACATATCAAGATATAGGTAAGTCTTTAGAAAAAAATCATGCTTCTATTATACATTCTATAAAAACTATAGAAAATTTCTTATCAGTTTATCCGCATATAAAAAGACTGTATAGTGCAGCTGATGAAACTCTCACTGATCACAAAGAAAAATTAATAGAATTTTACAACTCTCCTATTAGAACAGAAATAGAAAGAGAAAAACAATTAGTAGAAATATTATTAGACAACAATAGTAAATTAAAATTAAAAATTAAACAATTAAAAAAACAATTACATGGCATTGAAGAAGAGTAAAAAAGAAAAAATTAATATTATGGGAGAAAAGTATAAAGTAGAAAAACCCATATCTGACACATTAAAATCTATGGCAGAAGCTTTAAGGTCTCATGAAATAGCTTTGCTCAGTTGGGTTCATAAAGATTATAACTCTGAAGATAATTTTGAAAAAGTAGATGTAGATGGGTTTAGAGAAAGTTTAAATGAGTACTGCTTAAACATACCAGAAGCAAAAAACATTCTTGTTAAAATGTCTGATTTAGATAAACAATATATAGAAGACGTTAAGAATAAAGAAAAGAAAGATAAAAACAAAGATCAAAACAAAGAAGAGAAAGAATCGGGAGCAAAAGAATAATTTACTACTTTTGTAGAACTTTCTTGTCCATGTTCGCATGGTTTTTGTTTTGATTGCATTATGGCCCTCCTTCGGGGGGGTCTTAATGTCTCACAAATCAAACAAATGAAATTAATAAAAAATCACAATCTCACACATGACAGTTATTATCAAGATACAGAATATGTATCTAATAGTATGCTGAATAATCTTACTGGTAAATCACCAGAATACTTTAGGTTTGCTATGGATAATCCACAGCCATCTACACCTGCTATGAAGTTTGGATCAGCATTACACATGAATGTACTACAACCAGAAGAGTTTAATAATCATCATATAGTATCTCCTAAGTTTGACAAACGCACTAAACAAGGCAAATTAGATTATGCAGAATTTGTTAAAAACAATATGTTTAAAACAGTTGTGTCTGAACAAGATTACAATCTCATAGAGCAAATGACGCAAAAAATAATGAGAGATAATGATGCTAAACTTATGCTAACTAATGGTCTTAAAGAACATATAGTAGTGTGGGAAAATCAAGAGTTTAATGTTAAATGCAGAGGAATGTTAGATGTTTACAATAAAGATGCTAATATTATAGTAGATCTAAAAACAACACAAGATAGCTCTTACTACGGCTTTGCAAGCTCTGTAAAGAAGTTTAAGTATTATAAGCAAGCTGCATTCTATATGGATGCTGTAGGCGCTCAGGAGTTCTATATTGTAGCTATAGAGAAAAATCCTCCATTTAGTATAAATATTATACAAATAGGTGACGATCTATTAGATAAGGGTAGAGAGCTATACAGTAGAGACCTAGAAATATATAAATATTGTTTAGATAATGATTATTGGCCTAGCCAAGGATTTGATTATCTTGACAAGAAATCAGAAAGAAGTATACATATAATGAATGAAGATATATTATGAAAAATTCAGTAGTATTTGAGGGTGGTATTGATAAAGTTAGTACATTAGCAGATGGGAGCCTACGTATCTATGTAGGTACTCCTGAACTGTCTAGTGAAACAATGGTTAACATATTTAGCCTAATCAAGAAACCTGGTTACGTATTAATATCAACAAACACTATTAATCAAGATCAAATAGATGCAGTTGAGAAAGCAACAACAAACACAGAGTTTAGCGAAAAGACTCCCAGTCAAAGAATGAGAGGAGTTATGTATAAGCTCTGGGAAAAAACACAACCTAAAACCTTGAATGGTGATACAGGTGAAATGGAGTATGTAGAGTTTGATTTATTTTATAAAAGACAAATGAATAAAATAATTGATCATTTTAAAACTAAATTAAATTAATGAATAAAGAAAAATTTTATAATCCTGATATGGTAACTTCATTTGCAATGATGTTTGGTATAAACATGTGTAGTGTAAGTAAGTATCCTGAAAAAAAGAAATACTACTACAAAGACAAAAGAACTAAAAAATATGGAGCACAAAGATTTCATGAAGGTCAAGTAGGAAAATACAAACACAAAATAAAATAATATGACAAAACATAATGAGCTTTATTATGAAATAGAAAGAAACAAAGATAATTATAAATCTAACACTACTATAGACGAAAGAATTCCTACATACTATATTGGAAAATATCATAAGTATGAAGCCCGTAAAGTAGTAGAAGATTTTGATCTTTCTTATAATATAGGGACCTGTGTCACGTATTGCTTGCGTAGTAAGCGCAAACACTCTGATGGAGGTGTACAAGATATTAAAAAAGCAATAGCTCATTTAGAATTTGAATTAGAAAGATTAAAAAAAATTGATGATAAAACAAGTAACTAGAAAAACTTTTAAAATTAGACCGTCTGGTAGATCAACAGATTTTATATCACCTAGCTTTGGTTACGGATGTTTATATAACTGTTCTTATTGTTATATGAAACGCCATAAGCCTAGAGGGTTATCTGTAGCTACTAACACGGAAGACATATTAACTGAAATTAATAGTCACGCTGCATTTGCAGTGATTGACAAACCAAATCAAACACATGAAAAATATATAACTTACGATATAAGTTGTAATGAAGACTTTGCTCTTCATGCTAAACATCATGAGTGGGAAAAAATATTTACATTCTTTAAGGACCATCCTGATATTATGGGTAGTTTTGCTACAAAATATGTAAATAGAGACTTATTGCATTTTAATCCTGAAAAGAAAATTCGTATTAGGTTTAGCTTAATGCCACAGCGTAAAGCCAATTTGCATGAACCAGAAACATCTTCAATTATAGACAGGATACTAGCTATTGATGCTTTTACATTTGCTGGATATGAAGTCCACGTAAACTTTAGCCCTATAATAGTATATGATGGATGGCTAAATGATTATTTTGAGTTATTCAGGCTAATGGATAAATATATTGAAATTAAGGAAAATGTTTTAGCAGAGTGCATATTCTTAACTCATAACTTTGAAAGACATACGTTAAATTTAAAGAATCATCCACAGACAGAAGTAGACATATGGACTCCTAATATACAAGAAACTAAAACGTCTCAATATGGATGCGAAAACATCAGATATAATTACAAATTAAAACGTGATTATATAAATCAATTTAAAGAACTACATAGTAAAATAATACCATGGAACAAAATTAGATACATATTTTAATTATGATAATAACAATATTTATATTTACAATAATTTGTTTATTTGTATGTCTTTATAAAGATAGTGTAGAAAATAAAAATAAACTAATTGAAAATTTACAAGAGTATGACAAAAAAGAAAAAGCTAAACAGCAAGAATCCAAAATACTGGGACAAAAGTCTATTAAACAACAAAGTAGCGAAAAAAAAAATACACGCATGTACCACATCTAATGGGGTTAAAGTGTATGCAGTCTGGTATGAATAATAGGCAAAAAAAAGATTCAATGCTTTTTGTTATAATCGGCTATATATCTATGAGTACCTTAGCAATAGGACTAGCAATAGGTAGATTAATATAAAAATAATAATTATATGAAAATATTAAAATATATACTGCATAGATTAGGATTCCATAATTCTGAATGTAGAAGAAGAGTTTACACAACTAAAAGAGATTACTTATGTTTAATAACGGGGAATACCCACAAAAAATTTAAATTATGATACAAATGATTGGCAACAAAGTTTTAGTAACACTTGACAGTACAGAAGAAACTACTGAATCAGGAATAATATTATCTAAAGCAGAGGCAGAAATACCAACTCAAGGAACTGTAGTTTCTGTTGGTAATAAAGCAGAGCAATTAAAAGAAGGTGATTATGTTATATATGAGCCTAGACATGCTATGCGTATTAAACATGAAGATGTAGATTATCTTATGTTCCCTGAATCTAGTATTATAGCTAAAATTAATAAATAATATGAGTTACTTAACACACCTAAAAAATACTAATTCAGCAGAAGAAAACAGATGGATTGTAAAATACACTCCAAAAGGTTTAGTAAAAGAAATTAAACTAATTTATAAACCTTCAGAATATTATGCTGCTAATAAACATAAAGGTAAAAATGCTAGACCTTTACACAACAAGAATGTTTTAATTAGAATATTAGAAGAAGATAAAATTAAACGGTAACGTTATAATTAAGTATACCTTGTAATCCGTTTTCTCTACTATATATAAAAGCTTGAGCTTTCTTTATATTACCAATAAAACCTTTACTGTCATGCCAATAATCAGTTGCAGACATAGATGATAAGTTTCTAACAGTTATTCCGTTAAGTTCTTCTATGGCCTGTAACTTCATGGCTTTATTAGTATGAAAATGACCCCTATGTACTTCTACATATACAGTGTCACTCCATAGGTTTTTAAATCTTTGTGCTATAATTCCTGGTAAGTTAGCAGTCTTAGGGCCATCACCATGATCTGAAATAATAAGATTATTACCATAAGGTATTGCTTTCATTAAACAATCATTATTATCTACTTTTACATTTTCATTTTTTTCGTAATACAATTCTAATGTATCGCCTAAATGCATAACTGATTCTCTGTCATGATTTCCAGGTATAACCATTACATGTACATTTGCAACTTCAGACAATATATCAATAGCTTTTATCATGAGTTTTCTTGCACATCTATACATGTCTATATGATAATCTGAATTAAACTGAGGGGTTCCTCTTGTAGTTGCTGGTATAGGCCAATCTTTATCAGAATTTAATAAATCGTGCCCTACTATAAAAAGTATCTTATCTATGTAATACCCTTGAGCTCTATATAATAAGTGCTCTATAGCGCTTAAAAGACGTTGTTCAGCTATATCCATGCTGTACTTATCACTCTTTATACCTATTTTACCTAAATGTAAATCAAATGCTGATATTTCTAATAAATGCAAATCGTTTCTATCATCAGGTCTTTTTCTTTTAATTTTTGTAACCTTTGGAGATAAATTGCGTAAATCTTCTATAAGATCTGCTTTTAACTTTTTAATATTAAGTTCTGGATTAATTCTTTTAAGAAAAGCTTTAGTCCTAAACATAGTTACTGTAATTGGATTTCTATCATTGTCAAATCCTGTTACTTCATATGTACCTATATCGTATTTATCTACTTGCCAATTATCTAAATCAACTTTACATTCAGATAAAAGATCATCTAAAGATTTTACCCTAGTACAGTTTTCTGCTGTTAATACGGCATCTGTTTTGCTTTCTTGAAAATTTATAACTTCTTTTTCTTTAGGCTCTGTATCTGGATTTTTTTTTCTAAGTGTTCTAGCAATAGTTCTTATTTGCTCGTAATTAGTACCAAACTTTTTAGCTGTGTCAGCGTATTTACTACGCATTAGGTGGGGGTTGTTTAAAAGATACTCTCTAATCTTATCATTTAAAGTCATTTTTTATTTTTTAGTTTCTTCAACACCAAAGCCGTGTTGACTTATGAGTGTTAAATTTACGGCAACTAATTTTTTTTTAGAATGAGTTCCTATTAATTTATTAACAGCTTTGTTAACAATGTTTTTATTTGTAAATATAGAACCTTTAGTGTGTCCTTTAACAACATGGTTTTCTAAAGTGTATAATTTGTTTTTTGTATCTTTAAATATCCATCTGGATAACCATATAGGGGTGTTATATTTTTCTGTAGGTAACTCCACTAATGTTTAGAAAAAGTTATACTAGTACCTATTTGAGTACTAACTCCGTAAAAATATATGTCTTGGTGTACATTGTTAAAAATGTCATTTACTATTTCTTTTAAACTTACGGTAGCTAAATGCGGAAACACACTTCCAAAAAAACGATTTAAAGTTATCCCTGCAAATGCGCTTATTTTTCCTGAAGTTACAGTAAACTTAGCAAGTGATTGATCTCCAGTACTCCATGCTAAAGTAATAATTGTACTATCATTACCAGTTGCGTTGTAATTATGTATTAATATATCTTTTAATGACTGTCCTTTTGATAATATAAAAATTAAAGACGTTGTATCAGATGCTGAAAAAGTAAAATTAGAAACTATGTTTAATGATTCTTGTATAGCTACACCTCCGATTGCTCCTGTTGCAGAAATCTCAGCTTTATTTTCTGGGTTTCTTCTAAAAGATTTAGTTGCTTCTTCTTGTTTTTGCTGTGTAGATACACCTGTAGGGGCTGGAATTTCTATAGCTCTATTAATTTCTCTTGTTACATATTTAGGTCTAAGCTTTGCTTTTCTATTATATTTATCTTTAATTGTAGGCATAATATATTTAATTTTATTTAGTACGGATGTACAAATAGTACATATTTAGAATCCGTATATTGTTGATTCATCTAACTCAAACGCTAAAACTGCATTTATTTTAGGTGATCCAGAAGCATCTGCGCTAGATTCAAGACTAAGTAAAGCTCTGTCGCCACCCGTAAACATAGTTTCTGCATCAAACCCAGTTTCGTAACTTATAACGTTTGTATCTGTCACCCCTGTAACAAAACTTATTTTTTTATTCGTATGCGCTGCTGGACCTGCGTTAGACGCAACCGTTGCCATTAAAACCTCACCACCACTATCAGCGTCAGCACCGCTTGGAACTCTATACACTCTAAATTCCCAAGATCTATTTGATAAATTAGTACTAGAATTTATTGTAAATTGTTTTAATATACCAGTGCAAGGAACAATACACATAATACCAGACCCATCTTCAGAACCAGTAGCAGAATCTCTCTCTGCATCAGATAAAGAAAAATATGTTTCAGTAGACGTGTCTGTAGTAAATTTGTTAGAAGTGTAAATAAAGTGTAACGCTTTTTTATTTATAGCTTGGTTAAAAGTTTTTAAACCTGTAAACGTTTGTGTTCCTGATAAATGAGCTGTATCAGAGTCTAAATAAGCACTAGCTATAACATCTCCGTTCCACACTCCACTTGATATAGTTCCAAGACCAGTTATACTTGATTGATTTGCTACAGCTACTAAACCAGCATTTGTTAAAGCGGCTGTTGATCCCATTGTTAGTGTTCCTGCTATAGTAGTTACAGATGCTGCTCCGTGAGCAATTTGTACATCTACTTCTTGTGCAGTTCCTTTATCACCAGTCATAGTGATACCATTACGCTCGGTACCGTCATTAACTACGTTTATAGTTACAGTGCCAGCTTCATCACCATGGGCAGTTTCTGCAGCAATACAAGTTATCGTGGCATATTGCTCAGCGTTTTGAGAAGCATCTTCCCCAACAAAAGCTATCTGACCTATTCTATCGTCATCGGCAGCTGCAGCGTTTCTATCTTTTTCAAAAACTAAAATTCCTGAGCCAGTAGCATCTTCTGTTGCTGAAATGTAAAGTCGTGGATGATTAGTAGATGCTGATGAAATTCTAAAAAAGTCAGTATCTACATTTACATCATTTCCAGCTGCTTGAATGTTAACATCTCCAGTAGCATTAAGAGATAAATCACCTTCTACTGTTATTGTAGATCCGTTTATATTAACGTCATCAACTTGTAAATTTGTAAGCGTTCCTAACGATGTAATATTTGTTTGTGCAGCTCCTGTAACAGTAGCAGCAGTTCCTGTAGTATTCTGATTTAATGTAGGTACGTTAGTGCTGTGAATTGTACCTGCGCTTGCATTAGCCCAAGCAACGTGCTCAGCAGTTACAAAGTTCGCTAGTGAGTCATGATTAATAGTTCCTTGTGTTGCTACTTGAATTCTTCCATTGCTGTCAACAAAAGAAGTACTACCCATTGTAAGTGAACCAGATATAGTTGTTATTGAACTAGTTCCTAAACCAATAGTTGCATCCGCTACGCCGTTTGCATTTTCCCGACCTTGAAGTATCAAAACATTTCTCAAATCTGTCCCTGCGTCACCAGTTCCTAAGACAGAAAAAACTAGTTTACCAGCACTTTCGCTTTCAGCAGCCTTAGCAACAAAAGATCGTATTCCTCCGTATGTTAATTCATTGTTGCCTGCTCCTTGAGCATTAGACAATATTTCTGCAATTAGCTCACCATCTACAAGTGTAAGTGAATCTTTATTAAATATTAATTTAGAAGATGCAGATTGTTCTTCAATATTTGAAAGTAATGTTATTGTTGGTACTTGCCCAGTTTGATCTAGACTTATTTCTATAAGACCATCTACATCGGACGTTTCTTCTCCTATTTGTAAGGTTTTTTTTATTCTTACACCACCTTGAAAATAAGTTTTAAGTTGCTCTATTTTTTGTCCTGCCCATTTAAGCATTTGCATTCGTTTTTATCTATATCTATATATTGTATAGTTACATCATTGCCTTCTTGTATTGCTCTAGCAATATCTGGATATATTCTTTTATACGAATTAACGGACTTTCCAATAAAACCATTTTTGACGAGAACATTATTTTCTTGCGAATCACCCACAAGAAGACATCCAGCAGTATGCTCATCAGTATTACCAGTGTGAATAAGAATCCACTTAAAATTAGGTACATCAATAACATGTAACATGCCTTTATGCATTTTACCGTACTTTTTTTTATATCTTTCATGGAAACCGCCTTCAGTTCTTAAATTAATTTTATATGTTCCAGCAGGCACTCTAGTTTCACCTCTTACTTTTAATTCTCTAGCTTCATCTTCTAGAGTATAACATAAAAATTCTTTACCTGAATCGGTTTCTAAAAAAAGCAAACCAGAAGTACTATCCTCCTGGCTGCTAAATCTTAATACTTTAAGTTTCATTTATATTGTTTTAATACTAGTCATCTGTATTGATGCCAGTGTCTTTTCCATCACAAATTAAATATTGTACTTTTTGTGCAGCTGTTGTAGCTACTAAGCCTAAATCGTTTGATGCATCTCCAGCGCCATCAATATGAACAGGAGAAAAGAAACATTGACCTGGTTTTAAATCTGCTATATCATCACCATCAGCCTGTACAGTAACTAAATAATCGGTATCTACATTTTTTACAAAAGTGTAAATTAAATCTTTATTATTTCGTGCGCTATTTATAACAGTATTTGCTGTACCATTAGTAAGCATCTCACCTGCATGCATATGTTGTGAATCTGTTACTTCTGCAGCAGTTGTAAATGAAGGTGAAAAAGAAAACACTGTTAAACCTTCTGAATCTACTAAACTAAAAGAGCCTGACGCTGTTACTGTTAATGTTTGTGTTGCCATTTTATTATATTTTTTATATTATTTTTTAAGAGTTTGTATCTATTTCTACTGCAAAATATTCTGCAGTTACTGTTCCTCCTAATCCTCTTGCAGTAACTGTAGTTGTATCACGTAGAATTGTAAATAAAAATTCACCTGCCTTTAATACTCCGAGTAAATCATTCTCAGAAGAAGCTCCTCCATATACTTCTAATACATTTGCATCATCTAAATTTCTTACATATACAGCTTTACCAAACCCAGGAGCAGCCATAATCGTTGCATCACCATCAGTAGCGCAATCTATTCTTCCTGAAGCAACTTGATCAACACCTGTTATATTTACAGCATAAGAACCAGCCATTGATTGAGAATAACCAGTAGATGTTGTAGAAGACATATTTAAAGCTACGTTTAATGTATAATTTTTTGCCATTGTTTTTTAATTTTTTACAAATTTATAAAATTTTTCTTATATTTTTTAGATTCTTTTAACTTTTTAAGTTCAGAACACTTTTCATATTCTTCTAATATACAAAAATAATCAATTATTTTATCAATAACATCATTATTAATAGTTTTTTTAGGGTTGAAAGGTAGTGCGCATCCATTATAATCTAATAATTCATTAAAAGATAATTGATCAGTTATTATCATATATGAGTTTGTCATTGACTCGTATAAAATACTATCTGGATCTTCTTGTGTTTCTTTCATTAAATTATTTTTTAACTTTTTCTAAAGATCTACCACCAAAGTAAGCGCCTATTACAGTTATTAATACTAACTGTAGTAAATCAATATAAGAATCTTTAACGTTAAAATTTATTGCACCTGCATCTATAAATATTAATAGCATAGTACATACTATTAAAAATATTAAAGTTAAAGGTCTAACGTTTTTGCTAAGCCATGAATCTGATTTTAAATCTGCTTCCCACCGAGATGTAATATTTTTTTCCATCTCAGTTTGATAATCAGCAACTAATTCTTTTATTTTTCTTTCTGCTTCTAATTTTTCTTCACCAGATGTGTGTAAGCTATCTATTACTCCACCTACACCTTTAACAAGTTCTGCTGCTCCTCCTGTAAATAATTTTCCTAACATAATTTTTTTTTTAATAATTTTGAGTAGACCTTTGTGTTGGTATTACTCTTCTTTCAATAATAGGTTCTGTTTGATTTTCTAGATCTTGAACAACAGCATTATCACTTTGATTTAAAGGCTGTCCAATAACTATATTAGTTTGCACTGTTTCATTTATTATATTTTGTGTAAATTGTTCTTCTGTAAGTTGTGTAGCTTGTGTTTGTAAAAGAGGATTGTTAATATTTTGACCTTGAATGTTTTCAGAATCTACACCTTCTTCTACAACAGATTCAAGTGCCTCTGGAGATTCTGTTTGTTGAAAACTTGTCATACTAGTAATATGCGTAAACCCACCCATATATCCTATTACAGGATCTTTTTCTATATCATCTATACGAAATGGTATAAGCCCTGTTGGATAATACATGTGTGTGTGAAAGCCATCAATACCTCTACTTTTACCCCAAGCTAAAGCTTCCCATTCTAGCGACCATAAAGGAATATTATTTATTATAGTTAATAACATATTATTTTTTTGCAAATTTTTCTAAACCAGCTATACCAAAACATCCTAAAACAACTAAAACAAATGAATCATATACAAATTCATTAATAGACAAGTCTCTGCCTAACCATCCAGTTAACAAATCTAAAACCATAACTAAACACATTATTACAAAAGCTACAGCTCCTATAATAGATTTTTCATTATATTTATTATCGTCTTTAAATATTTTCATTATCTATTATTTATTATTTTATCTACAGAACCATCGTCATATATGTAAAACAAAGTTTGATTTTTTATTTCTTTTGTTGGTCTACCTAATAAATCTGTAACCATTAATAATTTTTTTTCTGGCTTAACTCTTTTTAATACAGGTCCTATCCAAGTACCTTCACAATAACTGTACGTTGCTTCACATATATCATCCCACTCATTATCACAACAATAATCATCTACTGATATTACCCAAGCATAGCAAGGATCATTTAGCCAATAGGGAATACCTGCGCCAGTAATACAACCAGCACTGAAAAGACAAGAAATACTATCACTAACATTAGCAGTAACATCGTAATTATAAGCCGATTGATCCATACAACCTTGCACAATTGTAATACAACTTTCGTTATCTGTGTTTGCCAGTGAGTCATAATTAAGAGCAGTGGAATCCATACAGCCATATATAAAAGAAATACAACTAAAATCTTCTGTGTTTGCCATTGCATTGTAGTTAAGCATAGAAGGGTCTGTACAGCCAAATACAAAAGGAATACAACTGTTATTATCAACATTTGCTAGTGGGTTATAGTTAAAAGCTAAACTATCCATACAGCCATAGATTGGCAATATACAACTAAAATCATCTGTATTTGCTAAAGCATTATAGTTTAAGGCTATAGGGTTTATACATCCATAGATATAAGGTATACAATTATCGTTGTTAGTATTAGCTAAAGGATTGTAATTAAACATTGTAGAATCAATACATCCATAAACAAAAGCTATGCAAGCCCCGTTGTCTGTATTTGCTAAGGAATTATAGTTAAACATTGTTGGATCCATACACCCGTAAATATATGGTACACAACTGCCGTCCTCTGCATTTGCACTTGGTGAATAGTTCCACATAGTGCTATCAGTACAACCATACGTAACACCTATGCAGCTACCATCATCTGTGTTTGCTAGAGAGTTATAGTTTATAGCTATAGAGCTCATGCATCCATAAACAATAGCAATACAATTATCTGCTGTATTTGCTTGTGGATTATAATTAAATGCTAAAGGTTGCATGCACCCTGTAATTACTGGTATACATCCACCATTATCTACATTAGCTAATAAATCATAATTAAAAGCTACAGAGTCTGTACATCCAAATACAGCAACAGTACTACAACTGCCATCATCTATGTCAGCAATATAACCTTGCGTATAGTATTGTAAATATCCTACATTAGTACAGCCTGGATTGTAGTAACATGTGTCGCTAGTATTTGCTAATACATTATAGTTATACGATAAAACATCCATACAACCAGTAACAACTGGTATACACTCATTACCACAATATGGTTTAGCTTCATAAATATCTAAAGCACTTTTGTAATTTCTTAATTTGTTTTCGTTAGGTCCTGGCCAAGGATTATCACCCTCGCATAATATAACGCCATAATCATTTTGTAGCTTAAACGAATTTTGTATTGTTTGTATATCTAATTGCTGAGGGTTTTGCTGAGGAGTAGGTATTTCAAAGTAATACATGTAAACCTCATCATAAGAGTTTAAAGTTAAAGCAAACGTATCAGAGTATATACCGTTGCCGCTAATTTTGAATTGCCATAATGAATCTCCATGCTCTACACCTAACCAGCAATTACCCCATGAATCACCACCATCATCATATAATATTAAATCATAAGTACAGGGTGAAGTTAATAACATCCTATCAGCTGTAGGAGCATAATTAAAAGCTGCTACATCTGTACAGCCGTATGTAGCTAATATCATACAACTTCCATCATCATCAGTAGCTAGCGAATCATATTCTAAATATGTACTATTTGTACATCCGTATATTGTAGTATCATTATTGCAAGATGCAGATATATAAGGATTTGAAGACGCTGTATATCCAAAGTTAGGTGGGCTTAAAAGAAACAGAGTATCTTCGCAATCTATGTTTGTTACTAAACAACCACCAACAACAGATCCACCACCAATACCATCACCATAACTATCATTAAGAGTAAACATTACAGAGTCTCCTACAGGTATACAAACTTTAGTGTGTATTGTTTGTCCAGTCTGTGTATAGTCATATGTGTTTACAGGTACTTGTGCAAACGTATCTGTAGCTGAGTATATTAACCAAGAAGTTTCATTTGGCCAATTATCTAATGTTATAGCTACGTCAACTAAAGATTTGCCTGGACTACAAGAAACTACTTGAATGCACGAACCATCATCAACATTTGCCCAAGGATTATAATTTGTAGCTACAGGGTCTATACAACCATAATAATAAATACAACCAACATTAATTGTAGCTGTAGAATCATAATTACTAGATATAGTATCCATACAGCCGTAAACAAATGCAAATGGATTGCTTATCATTAAATCATCTATGCATATATCACTAGTAAAACTAGATCCAGTAGTAGCTTTAAAAACTATTTTAAATGAATCAATAGCTGTAATTGGATAATAAGCAAATTGCCATTGATTACCTTGATTTCCAGATATTGTGTCTATAGGTGTATAAGTGCTTCCACTAATTACAGCTATCTCTAAATCACCCATAGCAGCACCATACATATGATACCAAAAAGACAACACTTTACTGGGTGTAGCTGACACGTCAAACATAGGCGTGTAAGTTGTAAACACTTGATTTGGATATCCAGGATATGAAGATTCTACGTAGTAATACATACCGCTACCAGTTGTGTGATCTCCAGATGGCCCTGTATTTGCTGAGCTAGTTGAACCTTGCATCAACATCCAATCACCATTATCATTAGGATCTTCTTGTAAAGTTATAAAACTTTCAAAATTGTTAACCCATGGAAAAGTATTTACTTGACCAAAAATAAATATAGGTAATAATAATAATATTAATAATATCTTTTTCATATTGCAAATCCAAAATTAAGTATTATACATCTGTGCTCAACTTTAGGGTTACAATACAATTCTAATATTGTAAATCTACCTATTCTAACAGATATATTATATATGTTATCTTTTTTATTTCCTTTTCTCCAACTGTTAATCCAATTCATAATTATCTTTTTCCGCCAAAATATTCTACAGCATGTCCTTCTTTGATTAATAACTCATTTACATTTGCTAAAGTTAAACACTTTTTCCCATCTATAATGTCTACATGTAATTCACCTAAGCATCTTCCATATTTTCCAACTCCATGGGAGCATAATTGTATTGTACCTGCTCCTTCTAATATAGCTTTTAATCTATCTTTAGCAGCTAACCCTCTAGCTTTTTCTTCTAAGTCTCTTGTTCTTGACTCAGGAGTGTTTATACCCATAAACCTAATTCTTTTTTTAACTGTAACGTCAAAACCCAAATCTATGTGAGCATCAATTGTATCACCATCTACAACTCTATCTAATTTTATATTATATGTATACATTAAAAATCACTCATTAATATGTTATCAATTTCTTCTTGTACTTCTTCTTTAGTTGCTAGCATTTTGAAACTTAAATCAGCTTGAAATCTAACAACTTCTTCTCCGTCTTTAAATATTATAATAGTAGGAACAACTGCTATTTTATATTTTGTTGCATCTTTAGCTTCTTTACTTATGTCTGTGTAGCCTTTAGTATTACAATCTTTAAGGCTCATAAACCAATTAACATCATTACTTTTATTCCATTCAGCATTAAAATGTTTTGCTGTTATCTGTCCAAAAGATGCATTAGAAAATAAAACAATTAATATAAGAAGCATATAAAAAAGAAATAACTTCCAAGTAATGCTTTTAGTTTTTTGTTTGTAATACCTTTTATTAGGCTGTTTCATTATCTATTGTATAGTTTATCTTCTATTTTTTCAAGACTATTTTTAATTTCTTCTACATCTGATTGTGTAGTTAAAATAGTATTACGTATCATTTGGTCTTTCATGTCAAACTCCATGCGTGTAACATCTGGAGGAGGAGCAACTGGAAGCTCTTTAGCTTCTTGTATATCTGCTTGTAATGCAAACCACATGCCTACAATAGTAGCTATTAAAGCTGCTATACCACCTAATGTTTTTATACTTACTGTTACACCAGTATCTTCGTTTAACTCTTTAGCCATTAAATAACATTTTTGTAACTATACCTATTATAGAAGTAAAAAAAACTCCTAACCAAATTCTTGCTGTTTTTCTAAAACCTGTATTTAAATTAATACGAGCAATTACTCCATCGTCAGGATCTAACAAGCGTTTTTTTATTTCTCTAACGTCTTGTTTTAGTTCTATTAACTCTGCGTGTAATTGCTCGTTTGTCATTTTCATTTTTAGAATTTATAAGCTATTCCTATTAAAAACTTTCCTTCTCTTTCACCGTTTACATCTTCTTTAGCTGGCATACTGTAATTAGGCTCTACGTACAGTTTATCCCATACATTGTAAGAGTAACCAGCTCCTATTAACATGTCTTCAGACATCTCTTCGGTTGCCACTTGTAAAGATACGTATATATTTTCAAAATAATACCTTCCAAATAAATCATAATTTTCTCCGTTTTTAACAGCTCCTGCTACTATATTCTTATTTACTTTATATCCAATACCTATATTTTCTGTTATGCTGTTTATGCTAAATTCTTGTCCTTCTTCTGGAATATCAATAGAAGAGATTACTGAGAATTGTGCTGAAGCAAATAAACATGCAAAAGCTGTAAGTGTTGTTAAAAATACTTTTTTCATTTTTTAAATTTTTTAATTAATACTAAAATATAACGTAGTTTACGCCAAGTTTAAAATCATACCACTCTCTGTTCCAATACTTATTATACTTACCTTCTAAAAAGTATCCTAAGTGTTTGTCTATTTTTACTCCATAAATTAATCCTACAGAGTAATCATACCATTGCTCTTCATTATTATACTTATGATAAGAAAATTTACTGCCATCATCATAATGATAAGGTAACAAATTTCCCCATGCATGAAGCCATTTATTTTTGCTATATTTATAATAATCAAATCCAATTATAATTGAATGTTGTATTTGTTTTGCTAATTCTAATCTTTTCTTTTCTGTGTAATCTGCTATTACTTGTGGTACTACAACCTCTTTCCATACCTCTGCACTATTAGCAACTATTTTTCCACTAGGGTCTTTATACTCACTATTAGCTACATCAATAGTATAACCTTCTTGTATTGCTAAGTAAGTGTAATGTAAATTTCCATTATCCAAGATCCATTCTTCTAGTGGATTATAGCCGTAAGGTTCTGCAAGTCTATGAGCAGCACCTATGCTAAAAGCTAAGTTAGCATTTCTTTTTATTCTATATCTTTCTGATAATTCAAAATACTCTACATCAGCAAAACCATTTTTTAAATATTCTACTTTAGATGCAAAATGATTTATACATAAAGGACCTTCACAGTCTTCATCAGAGCTATATCTAATAAAATGATGCTGGTCTATATAATCTATCCCTTGTTGTCTACTGTAATCTACTTCAAATAAGTACTCAAATCCTTTAACTTTACCTACTGTAGCAGCATCTGTATAATTAGATTCAGTTCCATCATAAAAAGTAGTAGCTCTATTTTCATATCCAAATCTAGCAATCTTTCTTATGCCTAACGTAATAGAATAGTCGTAAGGTGTTTTTATTATGTCTTCTTTTAACTGCCCAGTAGTAACAGAAAATGTTTTTGCATCTGATATAGATGTGCCTCCATTAACAGCACCATATATAGTAGAAAATTTTAAATGTTTCTTTAGATTTTTCTTTAAATCAAAATCTTTTATGTAACTTTTTAAATCAACTTGAGCGTAAGTTGTAAGAGTTAGACATGTTATAAATAATAAAATTATATTTTTCATTCGCTCTTTATTAAAAAATTTTATAAAACTTATATTATATTCCTTTTGGTGCAAAGTAAACTACACAAGCTCCAGCAGCCATAGTTACTTTATCCCACTTACCGTAAACAGTAGTTCCTCCGCAAAAAAGTATACTGTCAGTTAAATCTACTCCATTGCCTCCAGCTCCTATCCCGTTAGTTGCATGGTTTAAATCATTTTCTGCAGTTACACTGCTCATGCAAGAACCTACTTCTCCGTCTACAGCTTCCATTGCGCTAAACGTTGCGTCAGCATCATCAGAAGTTAATATAGTAATAGCGCATATATAAACCTTAGCGCTAGCGCCAGAAAGATCTATACCTGCAGTTCCAGATAAAAGCGTAGAGCCATATGCTCCTAAAGCAAATTTACCATGATCAACATTTCTTTTCATAATTTTTTTTTTATAAAGTTACATTAAATTTTTACAAATATAGTGAAATTAAATCATCTAATTATATATAGTTTTTAAGATTTGCTTTCTAACTTCCGCATATGGAGCCACTTCGGTAAGAAATGTTTTCTTTGCTAAAGATGATCCTTCGTCTGCAAAAGCACTTTTACGTTGTACTTTATCTCCTGATGTTGCTTGTCCTATAGCTTTAACAGCATTTTGAACTGTACTAGTAGAAGCAGGAACTATAGTGTAATTTACAAATCTTCTTAAGTCTGTAGTAACAAATACATCGTGAGAAAACTTTTTTAATGTTCTTAGTGTTTTAGTGTCTGGCTCATCATCATCTTCCATCATAGCAATTAAAGATAGTAAAGCAACTCCTATACCTAAACCAGATATATGGTTCCTCATACCTTTTTTTCTTTCTTCACTAGACTTGTTATATATGTCTAGTATTTCTTTTTTACTTATATTACCTGCAAAATAATTTCTAAATAAATCTGTAATAAATTCAGAGCTTGCTCTATAACTTCCAATGTTTACATTTCCAAATCTATCTATATCTTCAGCTTTAAACCTATCTTTAAATAAAGTAATAAACCATTTTTTAAATTGTAGTAGCGCTCTACCATAAGAGTACATAGAAAGTAAATTAGCATCTAAAGCAGTATAACCTTCTCCATGTAGCGTAGATATCTTATGATTAATATTCATAACTCTTTGTTCTGATATATTACCTGTAGCATACTCTTCATCTGTTAGCATGCCTAAAAAAGCAGCTCCTTGTATATAGTCTTCTGTCTTATCCATAAATATGTAAGCCGTTTTTTCTATTTTACCTAGCATTCCTTTCTTTTCAGAAAGATGAATAAATTCATCAAAACTATACTCTACTATTCTATTTTCTTTTAATATACTTCTTGAATTAAAAACATCTTTCCAGTATCTAGACTCTCCTTTTATAAATTGTTTACCTCCCCGTTTACGCAGCTCTTGATATTTACCAGCTAGTACATTACCTAAACCAACAGTCATGTTAAATCCAAGTAATCGTAAAGAAGTTAATCTTACAAAAGAATCTATAACTTTATCTGCTTTAGCTCCTAAAGCACTTGTTTGTTGCTTCTTTTCTAAAAAACCTTCTTTCCACCATCCTGTCAAATACTTAACAGCATTCTTGTTATCTAAGTTTTTATTAAAAGCTATAATAGAATCTGTAAGTATTGCTAAGTCACCCATACCAGTAAAACGATCCTCTCTTTCTACTGGAGTATTATCCTCTAACCTGTATTGACCTTCTCCATTTTTAAATATACTAGATCTAGCAAACTCTAAAAGTGTACTGTGAATATCATAAGATATGTTTTGTGCTCTAACACCTCTACGTCTTTCATACTCTTCTATCAATTCAGCATCTAAACTATTATTACTATTAGAGCCAATTAATCTTTTCATCATTTCATTATCATTAACTAAAGAATCATATTCCATGTCAGTTAAAATAATATCACTTTCATCTTCGTTTTTATTTTTAGCTTTAAACTGTTTAGCTTTTCTTCTTAGTTTATCTAACTCAAATATTTCTTTACCAGACTTTATTTTTAACTTACCAGTCCTACCTTTATATACATCGTACTTCCATTCATAAAACGTTTTTAAAGCCCTGTTGCCATCTTTGTCTGTTCCGTAGACTTTAACCTTATTGTAATCACTTGAATCAATCATAGAGCTGTACAGGCCAAATAAACCACTTCTAGATAAGTTTTCTAAATTCCCCATTGGTAGTCCATTAACTATTGTTCTGCCATTTTGTGATCCTATTAGTATCTCAGCAACAGCTTTATATCTAATCCAGTATTCTTTTTCTTGTCTTGTTAACTCTACATCGTTTTCTACTATTTCTTCTTCAGTGAATAGCCTAACATTACCATTTTCTACTGTAGATATATTTCCGTATATATATTTATAACGAGCATTAGTATCAAAGCCTTGCCCTATTCTTTGTAATAAATTGAGACCTTTCATTTTTGATCTAACTAAAGCTGTTTTCTTTTCTTCTATTAAGTTTTTATGCTCCTTAAAGCTTTTAATATATTTCCTATATTGTGTTTGAGCTTCATTAATTAAATATTGTATCTCAGGTCTTTTAGATGTCATATTATTAGATCCTAACCATGCTTGAAAGCCAGTTAAATCATCTTGCGGAGTTCCGTCTACTCCTGGTATATTGTAAGTATATCCTTTACTAGCACCAACATCTCTTAAATATTTAGCTTGTTTTAAAAATGCTCTTTGTCCTATTTCTTTTTCTATTGTATATGCTATACCTTTAGT
>Ga0209337_1000790_pt1 | contig 25170 bp, 26 predicted proteins | sample LinPmetageLP53_FD_184044 | JGI IMG/M metagenome (GOLD analysis project Ga0209337, IMG submission 184044) | Marine viral communities from the Pacific Ocean - LP-53 (SPAdes) (version 2) | ecosystem: Environmental > Aquatic > Marine > Oceanic | place: Pacific Ocean | collected 2010-02-08 | reverse complement strand
TGGACCAGCAGGTTCTGATGGTGACGATGGTGATCCTGGCGCTGCTGGCGCCCAAGGAACAACTGGTTCTACTGGTGCTACCGGAGCAACTGGTGCTACCGGAGCAACTGGTGCTACTGGACCAGCAGGTTCCGATGGTGATCCTGGCGCTGCTGGCGCCCAAGGAACAACTGGTGCTACCGGAGCAACTGGTGCTACCGGAGCAACTGGGCCGGCCGGATCTGCTGGGGGAGTTTCTGCTGATGCAGGACTAACACTTAATGGAAGCACAATTGGTATAGATCCAACCGCCGTAATTCATATCGCTGGTATCTCTGCTGATGGTAATGTTACTGTTGGAACTGAGGTACGGTCAAATAGGTTCGTTGACTCAACATTCGGTAACAATGACGGAATGGCCATCGCTAGTAATAACAGCATAACTTTTATTACTGGTAACACCACACGAGCAAGTATAACCAGTGCGGGATTACTTAGTTCAAACAATTTAGAAGCAACCACATACGTCAAAGCAGGAACATATGTTCACGCTGGAACTGGTATATCTCTTGGCGCTGGTGGTATCACCTTCGCTGATGGAACCTATCAATCTACTGCCGCAGGTGCGACTCACACTGATCGAAACTTTACTGTTGCCGATCATAGTAAACTAGATGGAATTGAAGCAAGTGCTGATGTAACTGATACTGCAAATGTTCAGGCCGCAGTGACATCTACACACCTTCATGTCGCTGGTATCTCTAGTGATGGTGGTGCTACCTTTGGTGGTGATCTTACTGTTGATGGTGTATCGACGTTCAATGACACTGTGAATATTGCTGCTGGTAAAAACGTCGTCGTTAATCTCAACTCTAAACTTGTGAGTGCCTCTGGTGGCAATGGCATTAAATTTAATCCAACATCAGTCGAGATCATACCTGCAAGTTCAGCGTCTAACAGCGCCCTCTTCAGTAGTACTGGGGTTATATTTAATAAGCAGGTTAATCCAAAAGCAGGTATCTCAATGGATGCCGCTGGTATCACCTTCGCTGATGGAACCTTCCAATCTACTGCCGCAGGTGCGAAATCTGATATAGTCGGTGTCGTGGTAGATGGTGCCGGTGCAATTCTAACAACAGGATCTAAAGGAATGAGATTCATTCCATATGATGCAACCATCTCTAAATGCACTGTGGTTGGACTAACACAAGAAAACAATGCAAATGGATGCACACTGAGTGTCGCAATTCATAGCAATTTAACCGGCAGACCTCTCACGGGTGAGACATTTGGTACTGTTCAACTTAGTGGTATAACACTAGGTTCGACACTTGGTGGATTTACTACAGGAATAACTGCTGGTGACTTCTTGGAGTTCATCTTCTTCGGAACACCAGAAGCAGTTGTTCGTGGATCTGTATTCGTAGAAATCAGCGAGAGGGAATAATAGATGGCAATTAGATTTTGTATTCCAGATTTAACAACTGGTGCTAACGACGGTACATCCGAAACTGATGCATGGAAAACTGTTGCAGACTGTGCAACCAACGTCGCTGCTGGTGATCATGTTTACATGAAAACACCCGCAGATGGATCCCGAGCAGATTTAAGTCGTCTCGGAGTAGATGGTTCGGGTTCTCGACAAGATTTTAATATCGCATCAACCGATAGTTCAGGACCGACTGTATTCGAGGGGTATAAAACTACTCCCGGTGATCAGGGAATGTTTAGGATTGGTGGTCATCACCGTTTTAGAGGTGATAACCAGCATTATCTATATTGGGATGTCGATAACGGTGGCGGAAACCAAGTACCCATGCAAATCCAGGCAGATGGTATATTTTTATATCGTTGTGTGATAAATTCAGACTATGAGTTAGGTGGTAGCACCGTAGATCTCTCGGATTCTACTATGTTAGAGTGTGCTGTATACGGTTCTAGTAACAATCTGTCATCCGCAGTAATCCGGGTAAACAGTCGTCCTGTTTCTATAATCAATTGTTATATTGAATTACAGGATACCTCTCATGGTGCTGTAACAAACGGTCAGGCAATTGACATGGCGTCCGATCGCTCCAATGCGACCGTTACAGGATGTATCATAGTCAACCGTCACGACGCCGCCGACGGAATCGGAATTAGGGTAAATCAGGGGGTAAACCCGCGTGGATATACTTTCATTAATAATACATTTCTCAACTGGTCCATCGCTATACACGATGAACAGGGTATAGATGTTTCTGCTCTTACCGACGGCGCCCGTTTAGCATTAGAGAATGTGTTCTACAACTGCGAACAAGGATTTAGACAATCGCAAGCAACTTTCGATGGTCCTACGGGAATAATGATCCGTAACGCATACGGAAATATCACTACATCACAGAGAACTCTCCCCGGACTTACTCACGACGAAATAACTCTGACGGCAACTCCATTCAAGAGTTTCGGTGAAGGAGAAACCCTCGCAGATAGTTCACTGCAAGCGTCTCCTGTGTCGTATATACAACAAGCAATAGGCCTAAATAATGCACCGGGTGGAGGTGCTTTGATTAAAGGTGCTTTACTCGGAGGCGCGGGATATGCTGCTGGACTGTCCGGTGCATTTACCGGAGGAACTGGACCTATCAATTCTTTCCGCTCCGCTGGTGCAATCCAACCAAATCCATTCCCAGAATCAAGTAACGTCTTTTAGACAAAGGAAATTAAGATGGCAGATATTACAGACGCAGAAGCAATCAAATTTACAAACGAATACGTTCGACCACTGTGTGAACAACTTCGTTACATGTGTGCAAGAGGCAAAGACTGGAAGATCAAATGGGACACTGGCATGAGTGCAAAGTTTGATAACGACACATCACCAGTTGTAGATGGTAGAGATGCCGAAGGTATCAGTCGCCTTACTGGTGCAGATATTCATGCAGTTGCTGCCGTATTCAACGCACTGCTTGAAGATATTGACACAGCAGCAGAAGTAGCAATAAGCAAACCATGTGTACGACCAATTTATCCTTCACAATGATAAATTGTTCTTGACATCTGCACAGTTTCTGCTATTATACATAACTTATTGATATACAAAATTCAGAGGAGTGACACTTATTATGTGTGATGAATTGCCCACGCTATACCAGTCTTTTATTCACCTATCACGGTATTCTCGGTGGTTAGAAGATAAAGGACGAAGAGAGACCTGGCCCGAAACGGTTGCCAGATATTTTGATTTCTTTGAGGAACACCTCAAGGAAGAATGTAATTTCAAGGTAACGAAAGATCAGAGGAACGAACTCGAAACAGCAGTTCGTGAACTCAAGATCATGCCTTCCATGAGAGCGTTGATGACTGCCGGTGAGGCACTGAGACGCGACAATATTGCAGGATACAACTGTGCATACTGTGAAGCGAGTCGTCCTCGTTCCTTCGATGAGATCCTCTACGTTCTCATGTGCGGGACAGGGATGGGTTTTAGTGTAGAACGTGATGTCGTAGACAGACTTCCAACGATTGCAGAGGAATTCGATGCGAGTGACTCACTCATTGTCGTCGGTGATTCTAAGATGGGTTGGGCAAAGTCATACAAAGAACTCACCTCGCTACTCATTGGTGGTCAAGTACCACAATGGGACACAAGTAAAGTTCGTCCTGCTGGAGCAAGACTCAAGACATTCGGTGGCAGAGCATCTGGACCGCAACCTCTTGAGGATCTTTTCCAATTCACGGTAGAGACTTACCGTAAGGCCGCAGGTAGAAAACTCACTACCGTCGAGTGTCACGATATCATCTGCAAGATTGCTGAAATTGTTGTAGTCGGTGGTGTCCGTCGATCTGCTCTTATCTCATTGTCTTCACTTACTGATGAACGAATGAGAGATGCAAAGACAGGACAGTGGTGGGAACACAACGCACAACGGGCCCTTGCAAACAACTCTGTTGCGTATAAGAGTACGCCCGAAATTGGCACATTCATGGAAGAGTGGTTATCTCTCTATAAGTCAAAGAGTGGCGAGAGAGGTATGTTCAGTCGTGCTGCGTGTCAGGAACAGGTAAAGAAGATCGTTGACGAACGTCGAGATCCAAACTACAACTTCGGAACCAACCCATGCAGTGAAATCATCTTGCGTGATCGTGAGTTCTGTAATCTAACAGAAGTTGTCGTTCGTGCTGATGACACAGTAAAGACTCTCAAGGAAAAGGTTCGTCTTGCAACGATCCTCGGAACATGGCAGTCTACCCTTCTGAACTTCAAGTACCTGTCCAGTGAGTGGACAAAGAACTGCGAAGAAGAGAGACTACTTGGTGTTTCTCTCACGGGTATCATGGACAACGCATTACTCAATGGTTCTACCAACGGTAAACTTGCAGGAACCCTAGAGGATCTCAAGAAGCATTCTGTTGATGTCAATAAGACATGGGCAAAGAAACTACACATCAACCAATCTGCTGCTATCACTTGTGTGAAACCAAGTGGAACAGTTTCACAGTTGGTGGATGCTGCATCTGGTATTCATGCTCGACACAATCCTTATTACGTTCGCACTGTCCGTGCGGATATCAAAGATCCCCTGTGTGTGTTCATGAAGGAAAAGGGTTTCCCGTGTGAACCAGATGTAATGAAACCAGAACACACGATGGTTTTCTCGTTCCCACAGAAGTCACCTGATAAGGCGATTTGTAGGGTGGACTCGACTGCCATCGAACAACTTGAACTTTGGTTGACGTACCAGAGACATTGGTGTGAACACAAACCTTCTATCACAGTTTCTGTTAAGGATCACGAATGGATGGAAGTTGGTGCATGGGTATACGATCACTTTAAAGAAATGTCTGGAGTTTCATTCCTTCCATTCTCAGATCACACATACAGACAAGCACCATATCAAGATTGTACCAAGGAAGAGTACAACGAATTACTAAAGAATTTGCCAGTCGGTGTAGACTGGAGCGATCTCGGGGAGTATGAAAAGGAAGACAATACTTCTGGATCTCAGACAATGGCATGTTCTGGGAACTCTTGCGAAATCGTAGATTTAACAAACTGATCTTAATCATTAAGGAGAAAATTATGAAATTTATCAGTGCTATTATTGCATCTTGTGTTTTCAGCGGAGTTGCTGTTGGACAAGATACGGACTCAGACACATTCAGTCTCGTCCTCGCCGATGCTTCTACGAGAGCATCACTCAATGACAATCACCTCGGTATCAACGTCGGTGGTTTCATTCAAACTGGTTGGGAATATTCCAACGGTGGCGGACTTCCCGCCCAAAACGGTTTTTCGGTTGACCGCGCCCGTCTTACCTTCTCAGGAGATACGAGTAACGAGAGTTTCTCTTACCTCGTCAGTGGTGAATGGTCGGACGCTACCAACAGTTTCGATCTGCTTGATGCAGTCGTTACTCTTCGTATGTTTGAAGAAGCAAACATTCGAGTCGGACAGTTCGTTCCCCAGTTCTATGCTGGATACGTCACTGATCCAACTCAACTCACAACCCTGAACTATAGTGTCACGGCACTTACCTTCGGACAGGGACGCGGAGCAGGTATTGAGGCCTTCCGATCATTCGGTGACTTCGAAGTCAGCGCCTTCTACAACAATGGTTTCGATACTGCTGGTGTGGGAGTTGGAGACAACAAGTATGCCATCGGTGTCGCAGCGAATTATCGTGTGAATGATTCCGTGTCACTCAACGGTGGTTGGGCATATGATTCTGTCACGGAAGGTGTGAACAGTTTCACCTTTGGTGGTACACTCACCGAGGGTCTTCTTACTCTCGATGCAGACTGGATTGCTAATGATGCAGGTGCTGGTAGTCTCGACAACTGGTCTGTAGTAACTACTGCTGCATATAAGTGCTTCGATAAGTTCGAAGGATTCGCACAGTGGGAATACGGTGACTACGATGGTAGTCTTAACATTCTTACCGTAGGTGGTAACTACGATCTCGCTCACGGACTTGTCTGGACCAACACGGCCGGGTATGCTCTTGAGGGTATCGGTAGTAACTTCGACACAGAAAACACTGGATGGCGATCTGGTTCCGATTCGGGACAGTTCGTTCTCCGTAGTGGTATCACTATCAGTTTCTGATTAGCGAACCAACCTACAAACAACCTAAGACCTCTCGTATAAATAGTCTTTATACGGGAGGTTTTTTATGGCCATTGCAGGAATCGATTACAGTTTAACATCACCAGCAGTATGTGTTTTTTCTAAACCATCATCTGCTAAGTTTAAGTTCGAGCATTGTTTATTCTTTTATCTAACAGACACTGAGAAATATGCAAAATCATTTCTCAAGAACATAAAGGGCGAACGATTTAAATCAATTGGATCTCCCGTCAATTTGTGTCCTGACTCTGGACGATACGATAGCATATCAGACTGGGCAATCGATTGCATCGTGGGATGTGATCAAGTAGCACTCGAAGGATATGCATACAATGCCACTGGTAGAGTATTCCAGTTAGCAGAGAACGTGGGGGTTCTGAAATATAAGTTGTTTCAATCTGCCACGCCACTTGAGGTATTAGCACCCACTGAAGTAAAGAAGTTCGCAACCGATAAGGGTAATGCATCCAAGGATCTGATGTTCGATGCCTTCCTCAAGGAAACTGGTAAAGATCTATGTAAGATCATGACACCTAAGAAAACAGGCGTCCAGAACCCGGTATCGGATATCGTGGACGCCTATTACATCTGTAAGATGCTACACGGAAAGATCAACGGGTATGCTTAAATCCATTCCGAACTTTAACTTCGTTTATTATTTTCTTGGTGGACGGATCGGTGATTGTGTATGCCACACCACCTTTTGAGAACATTTCGTTTCGAACGTCCTGTGGCATCTTTTCTTTGATCACCTCGACTAACTCTACTACTTGATCGTTTGTCTTTCTTTCTGTCTTTGCTCGAAGGATAAGATAGATCAGAGTACCAACAGCAGTTATGATTCCTGCTATGGTGATCCAGAATCCTACTGCTGCAATCTCTTCTAGGTAGTACACGGAAGCAGTAGCAAAACCAAGAATCAAAAGTCCTGCAAGGATAAGCGTACCACCGAGTTTCTTGCTGTACGAAACCATGAAGATACCAAGAATGAGTCCGGCGAACCCTATCACATAGAACAGGGTAATCGTACCATAAAAGTTCTCGATCGCCTCGCGTCGTAAAGCGGCATCTTCTTTAGATAACTCAGCGACTTCTCTTTCCAGTTGTGCCACTTTGGCGCCACTTTGTCGAATTAATTCATTTGCACGATTTAGGTCTTTTAATGCCTCTTTTGTCTTTATTGTCTCATTTTCGATGACGTTAGTTTCATCGATTATGTTATGCGCCCTATCTTCGATACGTTTAATCTCAGGCGTTCGTTCTTTAAACGCCGTGATATCAAGGATACCATCCGCATCTCTACGAATGGTATCGCTACTCTCCTCAATTATAGCAGAGGATTCGTCTATTTGTTCTGTTGTTTCTTCCTGAACTTCTATCGCGTGAGTGATTGTACTCGACGCTGATGGTTCTGGTGTAGTTTCACATCCTAATAAAAGACATGACAATAAGAGTAACCTTTTCATTTTCACCTCCTGCGGAGTAGATACTGCATCTCCCCAGTTTTCTCGTTTCTAACAATTACTGACTTGGATGGGTTTCGATGGGCGAACTTTTTGATGTCCTCTCGCCCCACATCTTCCATCTTGAGTTTGCGATTCCATCTTTCGTGTTTAGTTCTTCCGTAGTTGCACTTCGTGAATTCGTCTTCGGTAACATCAAACACTCTCGCACCAGCGAAGGATTCATAACCTTCCTTGACTTGTTTTCTTCTCTGAACGTCCCCAGTCATACCCTTCTTCACAGGAGGTTCGTCACCGAGTCCTGCAACCTGCCCACCACCAGCGTTGTTTGCTGGTACGTCTTCAGTCAACAGAAGGCCTTCTTCTTGTGCGTATTCCATGATATGTTGCTCGACTAGGTTCCAGTCGCTGTACTTACCCTTTGATTCTTCTTTAAGGAGAAACAGAGCAGCAGCAAAAGAACCGAACCTACTCTTACCGCCTGGAACCTTATCAAGAATTCGTTTCAGGTTCCAACCGATTTGGTGGAAGATAGTATACGCTTTCTTTTCTGTTCCGAGGGTGAGATCTTTTCTTTTCTTGAGAACCTTACCATTAGCATCAATGATCCCAAGTTTGTACGCCTCGGTCTTTTCCCATGGCGTGCTTAGGATCTTGATGAATTTGTATGCAATGAATGCGTCTACTGCGCCCATTAGAGGCCTCTCAATTTTTCTACTATTCTAGGATCCAATGGGATCTCTTCTAGATCTATGTTTGGAATTTTTCTTGGTAAGTAATTCAGATAAACTAAAAACGTCTTGAGTTGAGGTTGCAATTCGTCATCAATCTTATGAAATAACAAACGACACATCGGTTCACAATCAAACACGTTGTTCATTATTATTAAGTGATTCAGTATTAATCGTTCCCTGAGTTCGTTGGTTTTGTGATATTTTCGTAGAAGACGTTTGATATATTTGATTCTATTCAAGTCTTCATGAAACTCGTCAATACCTGTAAACTGTGGGTTTTCATAATGCTTCATCGCATACATCACGAAATTTGCATCATTCAACTCATCGAAATTCATATTTTATACGATCTTTGCTTCCATTCTGTACTCTCCGCCATCGGAGGATACATTCACATTAAGGGAGAGACTTCGGCCCAACTTGTGTTCGATGCCATCGTCTTCTTTGACTACGCCGTCCATGTCAACAAACCCATACCTACCACCGTATGCGTTGAGTCCGTATGATTGTTCGCCGAGTCCTACGTTTCTATGATCCATATCAAACGAAAGTCCCACAGTGTTGAGTCTAGCACGAAGTTCTGCTAGTCTGTGTCCGGGGTTGAGGCAGGGACCACTGAGGAATGACTCGATGAATGCGTTAACTGCACTTCGTCCTTGCTCATCAGTAACGTCGTTGAGGTTTCCGATTGAGTCTCTGGCAGACTTACCTACGCCAAATCCTGCTCGGGATTCTCCGCCTGTGCTTTCGTGAATTTCTTGTCTTATTTCTTTGAACTTTTTCATGTTGGTTCCTTTTCTGGGTTAAACGTCACATATATTTATGCCATTTATTTTTTGTCTGATCCGTCTTTCTTCTTGTGTGACTTGTAACCCTTATTCTTCATATACCACGCGAGTGCATATGGGTTATCTACTTCTTTATGCTTCTTCATCGCCTTTACGGTTCCTTCGAATCCGGGAGGAGACACTTCATCAATATCTTCGTTCTTGGGTACGCAGTTGGGAACCATCTTGTTACCCTTCTTCTTCATACCCTTCTGCACATGGGTATCCCAACATGCTTCCTTGAACGACTTGATCTTCTTCTGTCCGGGTGTATCGTCTGCATAGGTATCGGTGCAAGATTTGGTTCCCATCTCCCGATCCTTTGGTTTTAGTTTCTCTTCATTCGTACCAGCACGGGCGACTTTGAGTCTTTCTCTCTCTTTTTCCTTGGCAACCTTCATCATCTTTTTCCTGATGGCATCTAGTCTGGTTTTAGGAACCTTCTTCAATTTGCCGTCGATCTTTTCTTTTTCTGAGTGAGACAGATCTGCATAGTTCTTACCCTTCAAGAATTTCTTCTTGAGAGCATTGATCGCTTCTTTGCCTGCCTTCTTCTGAAGATCTACTGTGCCCTTTTTCTGCTTCTTCTTGCGAAGTCTAGTCTTCAGTCTTCTCTTGGAAGTTTTCTTTGCTGCTCGGGAGATATTTCTTCGCTGCTGAATTGTGAGTTCGTCAACTTCAGTCTCTTCGTGTTGTTTTTGCTTCTCGCCAGGTTTGTGACCGTTATCACTTCGGTTCGAGGCCTTGGATTTTATACGGAGATTAGAAGGAGAATCGTTGTGGGGATTGTGATCTTTGTGATCTATATCCTTTCCGTCTCCTTTAGCGACTCTACCCTCTCGTTCTGCTTTTTTCCGGGTTACGGTGCGTGAGATGCGTCTTGCACGCTGCTCAGGACTTGCATGATGCTTTTCGTATTCGTCTGCATAATCACGATCTTCCTTGAGGTTCATACCCTTTGCGATCGCGTTGTATAGTCTCTTTGCTGTTGTCTTGGACACCGAGTCTGGCATCCCTTGCATGAACAGATCGAAGTCTTTATCTCCTACTGCTTTTCGCATCTTAGATGCTGACATGCCACTGATATCGCTCGAATCTGGATCACGCTTCCCTGCACTTACTACCTTGAACGAATCAAAGTAGAATGCCTTCTTGGGATCTGGATGATCGATATACTGTGTGATTTGTTTGCGTAAATCGGCAACCCTGTCGCCCCCAACGATCAGGGTTACGTTCTTGTAACCCTGATCACTGAGTTGTTTGGCGGCATGAAAGGGTGTGATGATTTTTTTATCATTCACGATGTTCGCTTTCTTGAACATCTGTTTCATGAACTTTACCTTGTCCGTATGAGACAAAGGATTTTTCTTGGGATCGTTCGATACACTTGGGTAAATGCGGTGTTCTGCTCCTTGCTTTTTCGCTACAGAGATAACCTTGTCAATCAGGAGTTGATGTCCCGATGTCGGTGGTTGAAATCGACCAAAGGTATACACAATCGTATCCTTGGTACTTTCCATAATTGAAGTTTGAAAGTCGTTTAAACTTTTCATGTTAGATTTCCGATCACCTCCCGCAGTGTTGACATCGAGACACCAACGTGCCTGATATCAATCTTTATTCCACGGGAAGAACTTTCGTACCCAATTCCATAGTGGTACACCTACCAGTGCGCCGGCGGCGAAAACTACTACGGTGTAAAATGCTGTTCCTAATGCGTTTTGAATTACGTCCATTTATCAATCCTTTCCAAAAATACTCTTCTTCTTAAGTGCAGGTTTTACTGCAACTACTGGTTTAACTACTTCAGCGACTGGTTCGGCCGCTCGTTGACGACCCTTTGTGTTTAGTTTTGCTCTACCAAGTCGTGAACTCTCTGTTTTTCGTACTTCTTCTCTTCTCATATGTATTCTCCTTTATGTCCAATTTTTTGGTACTGTGAAATTTAATTTAGAAAATTCTAGTCTATCTACAAGTTTTAATGCGTTACCAGATGGTCTATCTATGGCGACATATCCTTCGGGTGACGTTACATCGAATCCATTGTCTGTTTTGATGAATGTACCTAGACTCTTAACCTTTTCTAATTTTCTTACAATAAAGATCTTTGCCTGAGTCAGTGAATCATGTAGATCAAAGACAGACTGGAGTTTTTTTCGGTTGCGGGACAGAAACTTCATGGTGTTATCCATTTTTTTCTGTTTCGCCGCCTTTGCTTTATCTGTCTTCAAATTATCTATGGCAGTCTGCATTTTGTCTTCCATACGTTTTTGGAAATCCGCCGCGGACAAACTCGATGAACCCTTTCGGATTTGAGCGTTACCATAGATTTTCACTTCAGATATTAAGTCGCTATTGTGCAACTCATCAATGAAGGATCCTGCTGACTTGAATTTCTTCTTGACAGCATCAATGTAACCACGCATCGTTTTGACTTCTGCCTTGGTAAAGGTGCTGGCGCCCGAAGTATCTTTAAACGATGCATTATCATACCAGACGCTTGATGATTTACCTAACTTACTAATGTTCGGATTAAATCCCGCCTTCATGGTGGCCATTGTTTTGCCTGTATATTTAGTATGCCAAATAACTCCGATCTTTGCTCGCTTAATTACTTTTGCGAGATCGGAGTTAGATGGCACTGCGTAGGTGATGGTATTTGGTTGGAAAGTGATGTGACTTTCACCGTCAATATCCTGTACCTCGATGCTATCGGAAGTAAACATGACATCGCCTTGTAATACTCCCGTGATATTCAATTTTTTAAGTTCCTTGAGTGCTACCTTAAGAGTAGTACCAAGTCCCCCCGGATGATTCTTGTCGATGTCCGCATTCGTGTAGTTGATCTTCGGTGTCTTGTTGAAGATAGACTTAGATCCGACAAAGAATTTTCCATTCTCTGGATTGACTCCCGCAAATACTGCCGGGGCGCCATCCCACTTCACTGTAATGTTAACCGACGACTTACTGTTTCCCGTAAGCATTTCGGTAACTGATTCTAAGAACCTTATGGCCTCCACTGTGCCTTCGCTTCCCTCATTAAAGATAGCATCTTCAATGTGTTCCATATGGAGGTTTTTTGATTCAGATAAGAACGTACTGAATAACTTCATGCCTGGTCCTCAATTTTACATAAGATTATCTATAATATACATACTATGTAGGTTTTTAAAGTGTCCAGTCATAGAGGAGAAGAGAAATGGCATTTACTAATTCAGGCGGAAGAGAATTTTACAAAGATGCGAGACGAGTGGATTTAACCACTTCATATCAGAGTATCTTGGGTGGTATCACTGCTGGAACAGCACCACCAGTTATCGGTGGCAGACCAACCGGAGTTTTACATATCGACGCAGACGCAACCACTTATCTGATGAGAGATGGGAATGAGATTGTTATCACGCCGTCAGGCGCACATCAAATCATCCCGATTATACCAGCACAAATCAAGCACAATGCGGATGCGGACTCACACGTTTTCATTCTTTATTGAGCGTTGTACTCTTCGATAATCTTTTTCAGATTTTTTACATGCCGAACAGGAGACGAAACAAATGCGTTTGTGTCTCCTGTTTCGCATGACATCAGGATGACTACCTGATCGATAGCAGTACCAGTTCTCTCTTGCCACATAATTGCATACGCGGTTGCCTGCATGAAGTATTCTTCAATGTTGTCGGCAGTCTTGTTGCGAGTGCTACCCTTGAAGTCGATGATCGAAAGTTTACCATCGTATTCGGCAACACAGTCCACACGACCTGCTAACTGAAGAAGATTCGAGTACAGAGGCACTTCTTGTGCATGGACGTTGTTGATCTTGTCTAGTTCAGGACGCAACTGCTCGAACAACTGCCAACTGTTAGGTCCGCAGTCTTCCATGCTGATGTCTTTGTTGTCTAGGTAATCCTCGATCGTTGAGTGCAAACTGTTGCCTCTGGAAAGGACTCGTCTGGATTCCTCTGGATTCTTTCGTCTCCATTCAGCAAAAAACGCCCTCTTCTTAAATCCCACTACCGTAGTCACGGAAGGGTAGGAAATGCCGGAAGGCGTTTTGTATACTCTCTTACCAGAATCTTCTGTTGTCGCTTCTAGATCATCAAATGCCTCAGCGTCACCAATGTGTGTAAACTTCAAAGTCATACTCATATTATAACATCCTTTTTCTTTTAGTGCAAGTCTTTTCCTATATTTATACCAAGTATGCACTGTCTCTCGGAGACTACAGGCGCCCCGTTCCCTTAGTTCTAGACGTTTCGTGGACAAGAGGTCCAGATAGTCCGCAACAAAGGCAATCGGGTGATCAATATCGTGTTGCCTCATGAGGCATTTCAGAATCGATCTCATCGAGCGGACTCCACTTCGATGTTAATACTCCGGCATTATCTAACCAGTTTGTATATCTATCAATTCTCAATACGCTGTTGTCTATCACTTTACCATGCATTATCTGTAGGTAAGAAACTACGCCAACCAGCACGAACTTGCCGTTTTCTACGACGAACACTCCACCACCAGAATCACCGAACTTCATTGTTTCCTTCATTGGTAACATCTTGAAGAAATTCGGTTCGCGTTCCAGAGTGCCATAGTAGAACATCACGCCTGGTTTACTGATCTTCTTGATCCCGAGTGAATACCCCACGGTGATCAACATTCGGAATGGTGAAAGGTATGATTGATCGACACTGACATCAGGGAATTCCACACCAAGAACTTTCTCTTCAAGTTCTACAATGGCGATGTCATTCTTGATTGCCGTATCACCCTCATAGTCTCCGTGTAGGCAGATGCTTTCTATCTCATAGAACTTTTTACCAACACGAAACTTGGTTGCTCCGGTTGAGGCCTCTACCACATGTGCTGCTGTTATGATTGTGTCTTCGTCGATGAGTGTACCACCGCCTATCAGAGAACCATTCTCTTTGTGGAATGAACCCACACATTGCAGTGGACCTTCTGATGGATCAAAGAACCAGAGAAACCCAGAATCTTCCAAGAAGGTTCCGGGTGAGTCGTCAATTGCTTTGGTTGGGGTGGAACATGATGGTGTAAGTATAAACGCGAGACACAATGTTATACTTGCCAAGATGTGTTTACAACTATACATCTATAATATATAGGCACGTTTTACACAAAATGCCTAATTTGTTATAGGTTCCAGCGTTTCCATGCTTCAACGTCACCCATTGACATAATCAGAAGTGAAATGTTGGTTTCTTTGCGTGGATGTTTGTTCAGGGGCATACCTGCTTCTCTCGGTGTGCGATTGCCCTTGACGTTGTTGCACTTCATGCAAGATGATACTAGATTCTCCCATCCACCACCGCCACCACGACTCTTTGGGATAACGTGGTCCAATGTGGTGTTCTTCGCAGTGAGACGGGTACTGCAATATTGACACAGATAACTATCTCGTTTGAGAATATTGTTTCGTGTTGGATTTGCCGTGCTAAACGGCAACCGTACATACTTGAGAAGCATGATTGCACAAGGTAGTTTGAATTTACCGTTGTTGGTTCTTACTTCGTATGCATGTTCATAATTATATGGCGCCTGTGCCTTACCCGAGAATAACAATGTAATCGCTCTTTTCCAATCAATGACATTAATTACTTCTTCGGAAGCATTCAGCAGCAAAACATTTCTGCTCATCTATTGTCTCCGTTGTGAGTTGGATAGATTATAACAAAAAAACAGGGGAGTGTCAAGCACTCCCCCATTTTTCATTCGTCTTCGAACTGTTTCAGCAGGTACTCTGCTGCTTTCGCCTTCTCGGCACCGGAGAGTTTGATCGAACTACCAAACTCCTTGTTATATGCCTTGATTCCATCGTTGACTGCATACGTCCATGCCTTGATGGCAAGTTTATCATCGTAGGTTCCCTTTGCCTTCTTCTTAGCAAGGTTCTTGATGATGGGTTGGATACGCTGACGATAAATCTGTGCGTGGTTGGATGTGAACAGTTCAATCTCTCGGCGTTCTACGTCATCCTCGTTAATCATATCGATCTCCTCACCGACTTGTTTGGGGTATGGTTTCTTGGCAGGGTTTTTGCCTGTGTCCTTTAGTCTCGTCGTTTTATCTGGGACATTGAACTTTCTCTTCTTGCTCATGTCGAAGTGAGGTTTCTTGCCCTCGTAGGAGACATCTTCCTTGAACACTTTCTTCATGCGTGGACCTTCGTCTGTCGAGATCAGTTTACCACCATGCTTCTTCATGATCTTTGCCATCTGCTGATGCGCCCGTGTTGGACTACCAACACCTGCTCCTGCTGGACCCTCTGATCTGACTTTACCGTCACTGGTTCCGGTCGAAGATCCTAATCTTTTCTGTGAGATTTCTCGCATGAACTCCTGTGCGGTTTCTTTGTCTGCGAACTGGAACTGGAAGGACTCCTTGAGTTCCTTTTCATCTCTTTCTCTTGCGAGATCGGCAGACTCATATCGTTCCATGACATCGCTGACCTTCAGGTACATATCAGAATCGGGATCGTAATACTTGCCCTCTTTTTTGTCGTAGTAGAAAATCTTACCAGACTTGCGACTCTTGTATGGTCCTTCGAGTCCTTGTTTCTCACGGTTTGGATAACGCTCACGATCGATGGCAACACCAACCACATAACCCTTACCCTTTCCGCCCTTCAAGACTGACTTGTAGTGTGCCTTCGCAGACATCTCTTCGATTCGTTCCTCGCCGATGTTCATCTCACCGAGTTCTGGTTCGTACTCAGGATTATCAACGGATTCGTACTTGCTACGCTTTCCTGACTTACGTTCCGCAGCAATTTTCTTTGCTCTGTCCTTCTGCTCTTTCCCTACTCTCTTCATATATTTCTTATATGATGGAGTGTTCTGTGCTGCCTTCATACCACCGAATGCAGTCTTGAGAGGGTTCTGAGTTGCTGGTCCCTCTTCGAGTTCAATCTCTTCTGTCATGGCGTGATGAAACTCAGCACCTTTTGTCTTTTTGATAAACTCTGCTACCTGTTTGCGTTCGGAAACGTCGTGCTTCTTTGCGTCAAAGCGAAAAGTCGCCATGTTCTTAGCACTGTCAAACTCTGACTCACGGTATCCATCAAGACTTGAGATCTTTAATTCAAGTTTTCTGTACGCTGATCGCATCTGTGCCGCGTCGTTTAAATCGACAACAACACTCGTGTTCGTTGCTTCTTCTAGTTCGACACCTTCACCCATACGACCCCTGTAGTTTTTACCGAGGATCTTACGCATGTCGATATCAGTCTTCGCCTTTACCACGCCCTTTTGTCGCTTTCGCAACTTCTGCATCTCACCCTTGTCTGCTTTCATGTGACTTGGTTTGTCTGCCATTCGAGTGACACGCTTGGTGTTGTCCTTCTGTGCCTTGCTGATGTACGATCTTAAGGTTTTTACCTTGAGTTCATCAACTTGCTCAGTATCTTCCTTGACTTCAGGTTTCTCGTGTCCATACCCCTTCTTCTTCATGTCAAGGTGATCTTGGTAGGTTTTCGCCTCGTAACCCTTACCAGTCTTCGGATCATACATCGTGTGAGGTTTGAAAGTCTTCTCGTTGTATGGATAACCCTTACCCTTGAGAGGTTCATCGATCTTCATGTTTCCGCATGAGGCCTCTTGGATATCTGTCCGCATGGTTTCGGTGATGTCGATGAGGTGGTTGTCTCTAAGAATTTGTTGTTTCTCTGCCAGCATGGCAAGAAACGCTTGATGTGGTATTGACATTATAGTCTCCTAATAGTTTATATCTATTTATCTTTTCACGGGTCCAAGCATTTGCCCTTCATGAGTGCTTTGAAGTCATCAGTCATGAAGGCGAAGAACTGGGGTTGACTCTTAAAGTCACCCTTGTAACGAAGTTGTAGATCCAGAAGTTTAACTTTACCTACTCTGATCTCGAAGAACACTTTCGCAGCAACCGAATCCTCTTTCGCGGCCGGGTTTGGAACCTGTACCATCTTATATGGTTTCTTTGCCGCAGCAAGGTGACTCAATGCACACAACACGCTTTCTTGTGGGTATACTTGACCTTTACCTATGCTTGGTCCATTCTTCTTGTGGTGTTTACCAACACCTGTCGCTAGTGTGAATCCGAAGTAGTATTTATCGAGATCTCTGTTTGCATTTAGTTTATCGTTCAACTTTGCTTTGAATACAAGGTTGATCAGGGAGTTTGCGAACATCTCCATGTGTGGTTCAATAATTTTTACCAGTTGTGTGAACAGATTACCAGTACCAACTTCTTTATTCATCCACTTTTTGAAACTTGCTGTTTTGTTGTCATATCCCTCGGCCAATGTTCCTTTGAGGTTTACATATTGCTTACCCTTACCGCCCTTGGCCTCTTCACTCGTAGGTTTTGCAGTTAGAAGATCAGGATCACTTAATTTTTTGTGTCTATCTTCTATTTCAATCAAACCTAGTTTGTCTGCCTCTCTCACTTTATTAGCAAACCATTTCACACGGACATCTTTTAGTTTCTCTTTAATGGCATCAAACTGTGGACCGTCCATGATAGTATCGAATGCTTTGTTGATGATGGTAGGATCAGGAGCATACTCTGTGTTTTTCTTCTTGAGAGACACACCATAAAAGTATTCACTTGATCCTTGCTTACCAGTATACAAAATAATGTCGGATGAATTGTAGTCTGCCATACCAAACGCTTTGAACTTGAACGCATCTACTGGAGAAGGCCACACATTACCAGTCATGTATCCTGCTTTGATTACTGTATCTGCCGGTTCGTTATGGTGTTTAGTCAACCACTCTTTGGTCGCTATTGCACCAGATATACCACGACAAAAGTCATCAAGAACCTCCTCAACAGCAGGATTCATTGCCTTAACGAATGAGGCCTTGCTCGATCCAAATTTAATCTTATCTGTCGAGTCTACTAGTTTTTTGACGGAGTTGACAAATGAGACGAGGTTCTCTGTACTAGAACCTGCCTTTACCAGATCTTTTTTCTTGTAAAACATGCAACCTAACATTGCAATCTCTGAAAATTCTAGTGCCATGATCAGCGCCTCCTTAGAATGATGCCGAGTTTACGAGCAATCTCGCCCGCTCGGTCCAGTCGTTTTCCTGATTCCTTTATCTTCAAGTATCTGTCACGCATGATCATATAAAAATCGCCGTTAACGGCAGCACCCTTGAGTCTTGCGAACACAAGGTCCATAAAGTTCTTCTTTGCTCCCTGTGCGGATTTGATGATCACTTCATCGGGGAGCGTTCTTGCTCTGTTCTTATTCTGTTGTATCGCCACATCAACATCGGTGTACACGAAGATGATGTGCATGTTCTCTGGTTTGTACCCTGCACCATACAACCTCTTCGAGAACTTCTCAATCTCACCAGCAAACGAGAAGGTACGATCGAACAGCAAGTTCGGCAGTAGATCGGGACTTCTCTTGTCTAGAGAGAATAGTTTCTTCGTCATCTTAGACGAGAGACGTTTGTTGAGCATCAATGCGTGCATGATCTGTGAACCCTCGGGTGTGTTGGGATCAACTCCCTTGAGTTCTTCATATCCTTTGAACCCTGCCTTCGCTGCCTTCTGCATCAGTCTCTTTACATCGTCTGGGTTGACTGTCTTATACTTAGACACATCAATCAGGTTTCTGATTGCGGTAGACTTACCACTGGCGGCACCTCCAACTAGGAAGATGATCTGTCCATAGTTTGCACCTTGGTTTGGTGAAATAAACGCTTCTGCTAAGGATCTTCTAAAACTTCTCATCTAAACATTGCCATGGTCGTACCAATCTCGGTACGTTTACCAGTAGTCTTTCCTTGTATCATTCTACGGATTGCATCGCCTTCTAGAACCTTGATGCCTTTTTCGCGGACATCTTCAAATGGACCTTTATATTCTGAAACAACAACATTCTTCAGTTCTTTCCCTAGTTTACCAGCGTCTTCAATCATATTCAAGACTTTTCCTGCAAGTCTTTCGTTCATTTTTACTCCACTGACTTCACCGAAGTCACCGCCGGCGATTACTCGCACCCATCCTTTTTTCATTGCCATCTGTTCTACGCCCTTGTGGACATCATATTTCCCCATCGCTAGTTGACTGAATGCCTTTCGGGCATCCTTATCTGGTTCGGGTGCATCCATACCATCATATTCTTTCTCAAGTTCGGCGATGATTGTCTTCATGTCCAATCCAAATTTCTTGGGATTGCTGGCAATCATCTCGACATGGTATGGAGACATTTTGTCGTGCAGGTACATCTTCTTCGAACGAGGGTGTACCCAACCCTTGTATCCGAATGTACTGTACTCTACAATGTACTGTTTGAATGAAAGCATATCAACCTCTTGTGATGTTTGTTAGTTTTTGCATTTGCAGATCACACTGGGTGACTCGCTGTGCGCCCGGCCAGTACAGATAGTCTTTCTCTGCGTTTTTCTTCAGATTCTGGAGCAGTGGCATCACCACACTCTCGATCTCGTTCATCTTTGCTCTGAGCAATTGATCGTATTGATCCTTCACTTCATTCGCACCCTCGCAAGTAGAGTTGATCTGTAGAATCAGATCCAACTTCTCTTGCATCTCACGGATTTCTTCTGCCGAAGCAGATTCTACCTCTGGTTCTGACGGACCAAGAATAGAACCGAGTTCGTCTTCGTTGACGGCAGTAAACCCAAAATCAAATGGTTCTTCTGTAGACATAGTTTTCTCCCTAGTATATAATATGTATAAATAACAGTGCATGAAGTCAATGAAACAGTACATCATCGAAGCGAAGTTTGGTCACACCCTTTGGATTGATCCCAAGGGTAAAGTGTATGATATGAACAGTCGCAAAGAGATTACACATCCCAAAGGACACCCATACACTCACTATGATTGGGTTGCTGCAAACTTCACCAAGTATTTCGGTAAGACTGCACCAGATAATATGGGCAATGTTGTCTACGATGCACCACACGAAAAGGGATGGGCAAGAGTACGAAACAACCCACGCGAGATTGATGTCGAAGTAAATCTTTCTAAACTGACACGATCACAGAAGAAGACACTACAAGATATCGTCGATGCTGGACCTGAGTATGGCAACAAGGGAATAAACCGTCCCATGTATGTCGATGCATGGAAGAAGGGCAAGACAAGTCGTGCTGGTGATAAGGCATACAACGACTACGAAGAGATCCGGGGATTCCTCGGTGAAGTATACGCAGACTCGGGCCTCGGTAAGTGGTTCGGGAAAGGTGGAAAAGGCGGATCATCGAAGGGTGGTTGGGATCGATACAACACCAAGGGCGAGAAGGTGGGTAAGTGTGGCGACTCCAAACCCGGTGAAGGCACACCAAAGTGTCTGTCGAAAGCAAAGGCAGATAAACTCCGCAGTCAAGGTGGCAAGAAAGCAATCGGTAATGCTGCGAAAAGAAAGAAAGCACAAGACTCGGTGCGGGATAAACCCGGAACTGGGAACAAACCAGTTAACGTGTCCAATCGTATAGACAAGGACAAGAAAAAGAAGGGTATTCAGGATAGCGTTATGAAATCATTCAGAAATTATATCAGTGAGAAAAACGTACCAACCGATCCTGCTAAGTGGGCAGCATCAAAGGCGGCAGCAAAGTCGAAGTTTGATGTGTACCCTTCTGCATATGCAAACGCATGGGCATCGAAGGACTACAAGAAGAAGGGTGGAGGTTGGAAGAAGGCATCTGAGTCAGTAGAAGAGGATTGTGGTTGCGACGGAACCAACGAGGCAAAGACTGCCGCATGGAGTCGCAAAGAAGGACAGAATTCCAAGGGTGGACTAAACGCCAAGGGACGAAAATCCTACGAGAAAGAGAATCCCGGAAGTGACTTGAAAGCACCAGTATCTGCCAAGCAGGCCGCGAAGAGCAAAGGCGGCAAAGCAGCAAAGAGAAGAAAATCGTTCTGTGCCCGGATGGGTGGTATGCCCGGTCCCATGAAAGATGATAAGGGTAAACCAACCCGAAAGGCACTCGCACTCCGTAAGTGGGACTGCTAATATTACAACGGCGTGATCAGTGCCGGAGAATCTGATCCCAGCATAGAACTTTGGAAGGAGTGTACTCATGACGTACACACCAGAGAACGAAACAGCAATTGCGTATTGGACGAGACCACAATATATTGATGTGGGTGGTAAGACGAAAATTGGCGTAGCAGCATACGCCCTCGAAGGTATCGAGAAAGTAGAATTCTATCTACATGATGCCGAGAAGATCCCAACACAACTCAGTGGTGATTTCAATCTAGACGGTGAAGTGAACGTCGATGATTTGAATTACATTCTCGCAAACTGGGGAACAGTCGGACCAAAAGATCTCGTAAAGGTACTCTCTAATTGGGGTGCAAAACAAGAATACTCAAACATTCTTGGCATTGCTACAGAAGAACGTCTCAACGAAGAGACTGGTGAACTCGAATGGTTCTTTGAATTCAATCCTGTACAGTTCACACACGGAGAACGACTTCGCATCAGTGCAAAGGTTTATCCTAAGGTTGGCATTCCCCTTGAATTAAAGGGTTCATTCCTTGACTACCCAGCAATCTGTGGATTCGATGTATTCCCAAACAACCAGACATGGGGACCAGACTATGATCCCGCATTCTTTGTAAGTGGCAAGGGTAACGATGAGACTGGTGATGGTTCCAGAAAGAATCCATTTGCTACGATTCATAAGGCAGCGTACCATGGTCTTGTTAAGGGTGGCACCAACGCAGGGCGTGTGATTAAACTGCTCGAAGGTGAACACAAACTTGCATCGAACAGCGAAGACCGTGATCTACGAAAGGTAAACTCTTCTGGTAGAGAAGATGGTCAGTGGGTGACTATCGAATCCGCAGTCGATCCAGAACTATGCCCTATCGTCGGACAACACGATGGTGTATGGCAATGCAAACTCTACTTCAAGAATGTTCACATCGTACCCGCTACAGTAGAAGATGGTTCTAATATGTTCAACAGTGGAAGAAATGGCATGTACTGTTTCGACAACTGCTTGATCGAAGGGAAGAGTAGAGAGTCTGCTTATCAAGATCTAGAGACTGGTGAGTTTACCACTACTGCCGTGACGAAGAGTGGACCGCATATCTTCTCGATCGGTTCTACATGGAAGCGACACTTCCAACCCGCAATGCGTATCGTTGACATCCAGTCACACTATGATCTCATCGTTGGTGACATCATTCTCACTGGTTGGTCTCAACTTGTGTCGAATCTATCGACATCTCGTCACGGGTTCTTCAATGATGACGATGGTACACCACCACCAGTAAGTGGAGTCCATGTAGACTTGATTCAGACTCACACTGGTAGTAAGCATGATGAAAAGGTTATTCAGGAAAATATCATTCTTCGGTACATCACCGAATGGAATCGCAGTGGTGGACAGCAAGTGTTTGGTTCGTTTGAAAGAAACCTTGTACCAGAATCTGAATTCAGAAACTTCGCATTCGTAGGTAACAAGATTGCTCACTGGGCAGGTATCGATGACGAAAACTACCCCGGAGCAAGACGAGAAGATCCAGCGAATCCCGAAGGACTTGGTAGTCTCCTCGTCGGACGAGCAAGGATGTTTGCATGGGGTGTACACAACACTCGAAACTGCTTGTTCCAAGACAATCTCATGTTTGGTAAAGGTAACTGGAATGGTGTTAAACCCCCGAAGCACTACACAGGAGAAGAACGCGAAGTTCAATATCCTGTGCAATCTTATTCTAGAGAGGGATCTCCCATGTACATCAATGTTATGTGGCGAGACAACTACCGTACACCAGACAAGGAAGAGTATTTCATGCCGACTCCCGATGCTACAACGGGACAAGGACTGGGTGTACCAGAGGAACTTCGATTCGATCCGGAAACGATGACTCTGCCTTGGACAAGTCCTGCTACGGGTATTCACTACGAAGGAGACGCATCTAAGTTAGCAAGTCACAAATGGAATGACTACGCAAACAACGATGATCTACTGGAGAAGTGGGAAGACTAAATACTATCGTCACTTCCATGACGTATCTCTGCACGCCGGCGAGGAAACTCGCCGGCGTTGTAGTTATAAATAGGATGGTTATTTAATAAATGGAGATTCAGCATGGCAGCAAAGAAGACGGTCAATTTGAGTGTGGAACAACCCGGTTTAGAAGTGAAAACCGGAATCAAGACATCCGAGTTCTGGGCAACTGGTGTAATCACCGGAGTGCCACTCGTCGGTGCATTAGGATACTTTGATAAAGAACCCATGACTGAACTGGGTGAGATGGCGGCATGGATTGCTGCATCTATCGTTGTATCGACATATATCTTCTGTAGGAGTTGGTTGAAAAGAACCGAGATCTTACACGGAGAAAAGAATGAAGAAACTACTAACTAAAATCGTAGTTGCAGGAGCAACACTAATGAACATTCAAGCAAAGGCACAAGACATAACTTTTCCAGTTACGTTTTCTGATGTCAATATCACATACGATGGACGCACTGGTGTGGGACAAGTTCTTCCCGATGATATTCGTGAGAGGACTGGTGTCGTTGCCGTGCTATCAAACACCAAACAAACGTACGTCTTCTTCGACAACCCCAAGCGAGGACAGGAAGTATACAATCGACTGCCATCTGGTGAACCAGACGGTGATTCGTATGAGGTGATGATAGGACCGAACGAGTACAATGCCTATCGGTACTACACTTCGAGATCCCGTGGAAACTACTTCTACATGAAGAGGCCTAACCAACCGGGATTCGATACGGACATTCGCAACTCGTACAAGGGTAAGACGATCGAGGTGAAGATCAAGCAGAATGTGTCTGCTGTTCTCCTCCATGAAGTCAATGGATACCGATTCGATCTCTCTGGACTGAACGAGAACAACACCTACATGTTCACCTATGAGGATGCACCGTACACACGTTTCGGTATATCCACCATCAAGATCAACGCAGACAACAAGGTGGTCTTCGACTTCAACACGGTAGAGGATAGACAACGCTATCAAGCAACGGTAGAGGTTGCATCATTCAATGGTACGCTGTTGGGTGATCACTCCGTGATAGAGGATGATGCCCTCATGTACGAGATCGCCTTGCCGGCACTACCCACTGAACCATTCAATATTGTTTTCACTACTTCTAGAACCCTATGACTTCAAGCATTTTTACGATGATACTAGGAATATGCCTCATGCATGTCCCACCTTGCCTACCACAACTCCCACACGACCTTGACGTAGATCGATCTGCTGCCGATGAAGGATTGACTCACACCATAGGCAGCAACACCCTCGCAAGTGGTAACATTGTAGAGGTGAACTACAAGGACAACCGAAACACGTTCACCGATCAGTTTGCAGCATTCGGTACGGTTACTATGACAAACGTCACAGACAAACCGAGAACCATTCGATATCGATATCGAGGTGCATCTGGTAAGAGAACCAAAGGCGAGGTAGGTACGCCGTTCATAATCGAACCTACGACTCAGGAGGGGTTCTCACTCGACGTATGCGTAGACGCAAAGGATGGAGTGGTGATGAGTGTTGTTGCATCAAAAATACCCCCAGAAACCACTAAAATCATAGACTTTTCGATCCTTGTAACATTTGACGAATCCGTAGATCAATGGGATCGGAACGATGATGGTGTAATCGACACCACGGACTTGGCACTGCTGATGGCAATCAAAGGAATGGATGCACAAGGAATAAACATGTGTATCTCTCTCATGGACTATGAAGCACCAATCGTACCAGAAGAACCAATCATAAGTGAGTATCCGATCGAGATACGTCTCACGTTGAATGAACTACCAAACAACGACAACAACAATGCCCACTGGGGTGTACCGATGGAAGACATCACAACCGAAGTGATTGCCGGTCCTCTCACCGTAGCAGGAGACACTGGTGCTGCCGGCGAAGTTGGATTCGTCGCAAACTCATACGGGTATTCAAGTATCAACATTCAACCAATCGAAGAACAAACAACGGCAGAGTGGGTGCTTGCCAATCCGAATACCAAATGGAAGGCCGTACTCATGAGAGACGGTGAGATACTCAAGACGGTAGAAGAATCATCC
>Ga0209337_1000789_pt1 | contig 25191 bp, 46 predicted proteins | sample LinPmetageLP53_FD_184044 | JGI IMG/M metagenome (GOLD analysis project Ga0209337, IMG submission 184044) | Marine viral communities from the Pacific Ocean - LP-53 (SPAdes) (version 2) | ecosystem: Environmental > Aquatic > Marine > Oceanic | place: Pacific Ocean | collected 2010-02-08 | reverse complement strand
GTTACAAAATAAATTAATAAGTGATAATATAATAAAATAAATATGATACAATTAACAAAACAAATGATCGACGACAAGTTAAAGCAAATTGCTATACATGAAAATCGATTTGGTGAATGTACAACAACCAGAGCAATGAAAAAATATTGCACAAATGAAAAGTATAGACAAAATGTAAAAGCTTTCAACAAAGCAAGTATTGAAACAATTAAAAATTATATAAGATATGTATAGAGATGATTTAGTATATGAGTTTAACGACGATATATGGTTAATGTATCACGATGGTACAATTAATGATAGCGATGATTTCACTAGAGAAATGCATCAATGGCTTGAAAACAAAGTAATATATACAGATGATTGCAAAAAGTATTGCAATGAATTAGACGCAGATATATTTGAAGATCATCATATATTTGGTCGTGCAAATAACTGGTTCGAAGCAGGATACAACGCTCTATGGGATTTGTTACACGATCACAATGATGCATTAAATTATACCGAAATGAAATTACAAGAAGAAGATGCAAATGCATAAAGTTTGGAGATTATACTTATTAGATAATAAAAGTATAACTGAAATAAGTAAACAATTAAATATAACAAAAAATAAATTAAAAATACAATACGGATTAAAATGAAAAACTTAGAAATGACTATTAGAATTATTGCATTAACTTTTATATTGCCAAGTATATTTATTATTATGTATCACGGCGTATATTTAAATAAATTTACAGCCTTTAATGTTGGAGGTGCGATATGAAATTAAAAAGAATTAAAGAATTAAGAAATGTAGCGCATGACGCACAAACTAAAATGGATCTTATAAGCAAACGGATTGTGCAAGGTGGATTATCACTAGATCAACAAATACTACACCTTGATAATTTTACTGCAAATCAAACAAGACATATGCTTTGTAATGAAGAATTAATTAAATTATTAAAAAATGAATAAATTATGTTAGTAGAATATATAGTAGAATTAATAAATAAATGGGAAATACAGGGTTTTTCTGAAAATGAAATTGTAGATAAAATATTAAATCGCTGGGATTTTGATGAAAAAGACGTAAGAGGATTAATAAATTATGGAAAATAAAATGAAAATAGTAAAAATAAAAGCTTATAAATTTGAAGAACTAAAAGACAAAGCAATTATTGAAGCATTGACTTGGCTCGATAACTTTCCACTAGATTATGAAGACGAAGATGGTAGCACAAAATGGGAATACTTTAGTGATATTTATTATCAAGAACCAGAATATGTAGCTGAACATTGTGAAGCAAATGAATATTTGTTTAATGAATATGGAAATGTAATACACCACTTAATAGAAAAATAAATAATATGAATAATACAAAACAAAAAACATTAAAACATTTAGCTGATGAAATTGCACCAGTTGTTACTGAATATATACAAGAAACAATTGCGTGGCAAACAGATGGCAACGAGTATACTGAAAGTTTATCAGGTGATAAATATTTAGAATTTGTAAATGAATTAAGAAAAAAAATAATTAAAAATTTATTATGAAAAGTACACAACAAAATATTTTAGCAAGTGATAATATAAGCGAAGAAATTAATGAAATGTTTCTTGAATTACAAATAAATAAAACAGATTATAATGAATAAACAAAACACAAAACTAGAAAACTATCTAGAATTAAAACAAAAGCATGACAGAATGCAAAACTTAGTTGATGCCTGGGCATTCGACTACTCAATTGAAAAGCTCAAGCCTTTGCTTGATGACGGCTTTGAAGGTAATGATTTAATTGAATATTTTACTATTAGATTAATTGATTATATTGAAAACAAATATGAACTAACAAAACAAACTAAAGATGGCGGGAAATAAGTTTAACACAGAATTTGCTATACACAAACCAAATCGTTACAGAATTCAATTTCAAGATCAAGATGGTGTTGTACAAAGCATGAACGGAACACCAATGCAAGTATTAAATTATATACTAAATCAACAATTATGAATTGCGAAATATGTAATAAACCAATGACTATAGAAGACTACGAATATTGTGATATTTGTGGCGATTGCTTAGAATAAATAAAATATGAAATATTGTAAATGCGGTAATGAAGTGCATCCTGTTCGAATTAAAATGGGTTATAAAAATTGTGTGCAATGCTCTGATACACAGTTATATAGTTATGTACCAATCATTGCAAACAAACAAGTACTCGAAGTACAAATCGTTGATCAAGCTACAAGTGCAAATGTTCACAGAGCTTGGCGACGCAAATAAAATATTAAGAGCACCGGAGGATTGCTGACGAGCGATATATACTAGTTAGAAATGCAGGTCATGATCTGCGCCTCCGGCCATGGGCGTGACGGGTAAGATAAATTGGGGAGGCGATGTAACTTCGTTCAGAAGTGAGCCCATAATGAACAATTTATAACGGAGGTTCGACTCCTCCCACGTCCACTAAATTAAAATTATGACTAAAAAACAAATTGACTTAAGAATTGAATCAAAGCTGATTGGCAAAATGGCTAATCACAGATTAATGGCTCGTGATCTATTCAAAAAACGGCACAAAGGTGTATTTCCAGAATTAAATGTAAATCAATGCATTTATCATCTAAATGAACTTAGAGTGTGGAAACGTATTGCTGAGCTTGTAGATAATACAAATTCTATAGCTTCGGGCTTTAATGCTGAGCTTGCAGATAATACAAATTCTATACCTTATGAAACTTATTATGCAAAACAATTAACTAAATAAATATATATGACTGCAATTGAAAAATTACAAGAAAAGCTACAAATTGAAATTATGGATTTCAATTCCAACCACGTTAACTATGAGTTAGAAATTAGTATGAGCATGACCGCTGATGGTTATAATGTGTACGTTATGACTAATGACCCTTATGCCCGATTAGATTGGGAAAATGATGTTTACTATTATCAACCATCATTTAATGACATTATGTTACGTATTATGGAATTAGATCCCGGCGATAAAGTATACACGGACGATATAGAAGAATACTTCCCTGATTACGAAATAGAGCAATGGATTAACGATAACGAAGACGCAAATGACTAGCGAACAATTAGAACAACTTGCTCAGCTTATTGCAGATAAAGTAATAAATGCATTAAGAGAACCATTGCCTGAGCCTACATTTCATTCAGAAATTGATGAGTTTGGTAATGTAAAATACTTTGATCGTAAAGAAATAATTGAATTACAATTAAAGCAATTAAATGAACAGCGCGAAAAATTATTAAACGACGAAAAATATGAATTATTAATTGAACTAGAAGAAATATATGACAAACTTAAAAAAGAATATGACAAACTTTAAACCAATGCTGGCACACCCAGTGTCAAAACAAATTGATTATGATCAAACATTATTTATCCAACCAAAGCTTGACGGCGTGCGATGCGTTATCACAAGGTACGGAGCCTATAGCAGAAACAATAAGCAATTCTACAATTGTAAACATATACTCACTGAGCTTAAACCACTTTTTGTTGATAATCCTTATCTTATTCTTGATGGCGAGCTTTACAATCATAAGTTTAAAAATAATTTTAACAAAATAATTTCTCTTGTACGTAAACAAAAACCAACACAACAAGATAAATTTGAATCTGCAAGTTATCTGCAATTTCATTGCTATGATATGTTTTCTAGCTATCTAAAATTTATTGATCGTACACTTGCTATTACAAATCTTAAAAGCAAATACAAACTTAAGTTTACCCACGAGGTTGATACTAAAGTTATTTACTCAGAAACTGAACTAAACAAATTTCACAAACAAAACAAAGCAAACGGCTACGAAGGCTCTATGCTTAGACAAAACAAACTTTATGAACAAAAACGAAGCTACACACTACAAAAAGTTAAAGACTGGTCGGACACCGAGATCACAATCACTGACTATATTGAAGGTCGTGGCAAATTCAAAAATGGCCTCGGCAAATTTATCGGCGTTGATTCAGACAATAGAATAGTTGAAGTACCTTGGCCATCGCTTACAATACTTGATCGTCAAGGCGTCTGGCACAACAGATCATCCTATATTGGCAAACAACTAACCTTTGAGTATTTTGAACGTACACCATCTGGTGCATATCGTTTTCCTCGAGCTAAAGCAATGCGCAGTTATGAGTAAACTTATCTGGGAATTATATAACACAAACCAAATTAGCGAAGAAGTCGCACACACATTATTAGATAAACTATATGAATAGTATTATACTGGCTTTAACGTTAGTAAGTGTTGGAATATTTATAATGTATATTAAAGATTTTTTTAGTATATTGCCTATTATTTCAATAGTGCTAATGATTGCAATTGATGCATTAGTAATATTTATATTTTATAAATTAAACATAAACAAAACTGATATTGCGCTAGGCATATTTGCCTCAACAATATTAAAAGTAATTTCATTCTTAATAATAAATAAACATGAGCAAACCAATTAGATTAACAAACGCGGACGGCAAAACAACAAAATTTAAACCATATCAAATAGGTAATTTACCTAAAAGCTTTGATAAACATAAAGATAAATATTTTAGCAAAGGGGGCATTACTTACATTGAAGAAAAAGATCCCCATTGGTCTACAATGCTATGAAAATAAAAATAGGTAACAAAACAATTTTATGCACAAGAAAAAGAGATCATAAAGATTTTTTGTTTGAAAGAATCATGCAATTAAGAAATGAAATTATTCAAGAAGTTTTATTATCTTCGCAAAGTGGTAGAATGCCTGTTAAATCTTTAAAACATAAAGCTAATATGATTAGGAAATATAGTAGAAGATTAAGAATATTACAATGAGCAGGCTTGGAAAACTTATTGTTGATTGCCCTGTATATGGACACGAGGAATATTTAATTAATACAGATGTTGCTATACACGTGCAAGAAGCTACTATTGATCGCATTTTAAAGTATCATCCTAATGAAGCTGTAATTGATTTTATAGAAATATGTTAAAAAAAATATGGCGAATATGGGCTAAAGCTTTAGGTGAAAAAGCTGCAGAAAACGCAGACACTGTAGCATTTGTAAGAACGTTATTAATAGCGCAAGCTGTTATAACAAATATATTAATATCAATTAACATTTTAATTAACTGGTTATGAGCGCAATAAAACAATACAGACATTTGTTAAAAACAAATATTTTTAATGTACGTGATAAAATTAAAGCAGAAAGAAAAATTAAAAAGAAAAGATGAAAAACTTTAATAAGAAAATATTTTCATTAAATATATCTTCTTTACAAAAAGTTAATTCAGTTATACCGCAAAAATATTTTAATTTAGCTATTAATATAGCCAACAGCTTTTCAAAAGAGTACTCATCAATTGGTGTCATGAATACTAATGATTTAATACAAGAAGCGTGTTTTGCTTTGATAAAATCATGGAAAAACATTAATTGGGAATATATAAATAGTATAGAAGATAAGCTAGATCGTAAAAAATCAGTAACTAACTTTTTGAAAAAAAGTATTAATGGTTTAGTTAAAGATGAAATTAAAAAGAATATGGACGGTACTAAAAAACCTATTAAAGGAATATGGGATAATAAAACTAAAACTCGCAGAACTGATGTTTTTGGCTTTTTGTCTATATTGTTTCCAAATTGGTTTGACAACAACGTATTAACTTTAATAGAAGATGAAGTTTATGATTATGACTATGAACAGCTAAGTAAATATTTAGAAATTTGGTTAGATAAGCATGAACCTAAATATAAAGAAATGATTTTAATGTTATATGGTATAGATGATGTTTATTCTAAACCTAAAACAATTTCAGAAATAGCTGTTAAATTTATGATGAAACCAGAAGCAGTACGAAAGCAAAAAGAAAGATTAATTAAGCGGATTAAAGCTAATGATCAAGCTCTCAGTGAGTTATCGTATTTCGTAGTAACGCACGGTATCAAATCATCATCGCTAGTTTATGATTACGCAGCAAATAATTTAAAAATTTACGCAGATTAAAGTCACTTTTGACTAAAATTGCACTATATTATATATACCTTATGGATACATTTAAAAGTAAACTTAAACTGATAAGTGATAATGTTGACACATTATCTTATATAAGACATTCTAATGATTCTATTAATATAAGTACAGACCTTAAAATGAAAGAAGGCAACTATAATATTAATAATAACAAGGCTGTTTCTTCCTCTAAAGATATAAATTTGTCTTTTAACAGACTAACTGGAGCAGGCGTTAATACTCGTAGTAATATATTAAATGAGTATAATAGTATTGAAGAATTAGAAGATGTAAATACAGGCTTTGCTAAATTGGAGAGCTGCTATAAAAGAAGAGTTTTTAAAAAAAATGGTATAATTTATGATTTACTTAACTAAAGTACACAACAAAACATGAAAACAAGTGATTATATAGATGAAACTGTAAGTTATACTATTGGTGATGGTATCATTACTTACTATAAAAACGGAATATATTATAAACATAATTTTATTGAATCAAATGACAACAGCAGAAAAATTAAGTAAAATTCAAATTGAATTTAAAGCAAAAAAATCTAGGTTTAATTCATTTGGCAAATATAACTTTAGATCAGCTGAAGATATATTAGAAGCATTAAAGCCTATGAATGAAAAATACCGGGTGTATTTTACTATTGATGAAAAGTATATACATACTGATCAACTACCTATCATTGAAACAAAAGCAAGTATGTTTGATATAGACGAAAATAGTGCTATACATTCAAGTGCTATTGTTGGTGTAGATTTACATCAAAAAGGTATGGCAACTCCACAGCAGTTTGGGAGTGCCTCTAGCTACGCTAAAAAGTATGCGCTGGGTAATTTACTATTAATAGATGATACTGCAGATGCGGACGCTACAAATGATCACGGGGCTACACGTAAGCCTAAGATTACTTCTAATAATATTGAAAAAGCTAAAAAATTCTTATCAAATGGTGGTTTATTAAAAACATTACAAGATAAGTATGATATAGAGCCAACAGCTCTTAAAGAATTACAGAATGGATAAACAAGAGATATTAAATAAATTGCGTGATGATGAGAATTATTACGGTGAGTTTGGAAAACAATACTTAAGTAATTCTGATATATTGGCATTATTAAATAATCCTCTTGATTTTAAGAAGCAAACACCACCTTCTGCTGCATTAATAATTGGTGGTTATTTTCACACATGCATCCTCGAGCCTCACAAGCTTGATAAGTACAAAGTAATTAAATCTAGTACGCGAAACACTAAAATCTATAAAGAATTATCAGACGGAGATATTTGTTTATTAGAAAAAGAAGCAGATGATATTGAATTAATGCGAGAAACAGTGTTGGACAACGAATTATTCAAGGATCTTATACAAGAAGGTGAAATTGAATATGAAGTACCTGGTTTGACAGAGCTTGAGGGCATGCGGTGGAAAGGTAAAGCGGATATTATAAATCATTCGCATCAATTAGTAATTGATTTAAAAACTACTGGAAATATTAATGCGTTTCAAAGTAGTGCTTATAAATATAATTACGATAGCCAAGCATATATTTATTCAAAAATGTTTGGCTATGAACTTGTTTTTATTGTAATTGATAAAAACACTAAGCAACTTGGTTTGTTTGATTGCAGTGATAAATTTATGCATTCAGGATCAAATAAAGTAGCTCGAGCCGTACAGGCTTATAACGAATTTTTTGTAAATGGCGAAGGAGATTTTAGCCAATATTATATCTCCAAAACACTTTAATTTAATTTATTTATTATGGCAAGAACAAGAAAACAAACTTGTAACGTTACGGGAGTAACAACTAGTGTAAACAATTTTTACAACAATCAAACCCATGTAAAAGCGGTAGACAATCTGCGTAGAGTTACTGGCGCTAACAAAGACCAGTTAAAAAGAATGTTTAATCAATTAGCTACTTATTAATGGCAAGTATTATTTCAGCAAACATTGACTTAACTAAAATTGATAAGTCAAAAATTTATGAAGGTAAAAAGGGTAAATATTATCCTATTACTATTGTTCTTAATGATGAACCTGGCCAATATGGTGACTCAGGATATATTCAAACAGAACAAACTAAAGAAGAGCGCGACGCTAAACAACCTAAAAGCTATTTAGGCAATGTTAAAGTAGTCTGGACTAATGGCGAAAATGTTACCACTGCTGCTAGAGAAGATGCACCTCAACAAGCTTCAATGCAAGCTCAAGCACCTGCAGAGCCTGATCTTCCTTTCTAATGAATGAAGATTTTGATTTTGTAGACATTGAGTACAATGAAGATGGCGAAATAACTTTAATTCAAGATTAAATGAATACAACAGAGATCAATGGATTTATTATTGACCAGTTCAATCAATATGACCTTGCGGTCGGCAAAAAGGAAGGTATATGTCCTAAATGCTCACACAATAGGAAACCTGAAAATCGTAAAGCTAAATGTGCAATGTACGATTGGGAACGTGGTCTTGGAACTTGTATGAATTGTGATGAAGTATTTCAATTGCACACCTTTAAACGCAAAGGTGGTAGCGATAAAGTTTATATCAGACCTGAGTGGAAAAATACTACTGAGTTATCTGATAGGGCAATTAAATGGTTTGAGGGTAGATCTATATCACAATCTACCCTTAATCGTTTAAAAGTATCTGAGGGAATAGAATGGATGCCTCAAACAAGTAAAAATGAAAATACAATACAATTTAATTATTTTATAAATAACGAATTAATAAATATAAAATATAGAGATGGTAGAAAAAACTTTAAGCTTGTTAAAGATGCAGAAAAAGTATTTTATAATCTGGACAATATTGTTGGGCACGATTGGTGTGTTATTGTGGAAGGTGAAATGGATGCTCTTAGTTTATATGAAGTTGGCATACATAATGTGGTTTCCGTACCAAATGGCGCTACACTTAATAGGCTTAACCTCGATTATCTTGATAACTGCATTGAGTATTTTGAAGATAAATCAAAGATCATACTCGCTACAGATTCTGATGAAGCGGGTCAAAACTTACAACAGGAGCTTATACGTCGATTGGGGGCGGAAGTATGCTGGTTGGCAAGTTTCTCAGAGTATAAAGATGCTAATGACCTTCTTATTGCTAACGGCAGGAACGCTCTTGTCAATGCTATACATAATGCACAACCTGTTCCTTTAGAGAACGTAGTAACAGTAGGAGATATAAATGATGAACTTGAAGAATTTATTTATGAAGGTTTTAAACCTGGGTATCAAATCGGCCTTGATAACTTTGATAGCATATTCAGTACTTACACAGGGCAATTCATCACCGTTACAGGAGTGCCTAGTTCTGGCAAGTCTGATTTTGTTGATAGAATGGCGGTGGGTTACCAAATGAAATATGGCTGGAAAACAGCGTTTGCTTCACCAGAAAACAAACCAACATTTTTACACGCTCACAAGCTAATTAGAAAAATTGGTGGATGGATGCCTAAAGAAAATGATTTAGGCACCGAAAAGTGGAATCGTTGCTTTCAAATTGTAAATGATAATTTTTACTTTATAGAAGCAGAACGGTATGACTTAGACACAGTACTTAAAAAAGGTGCTGAATTGGTAAAAAGAAAAGGTATTAAATGCTTAGTAATTGATCCTTATAATAAAGTTAAAATGAAAGGTGCACCTGATATGTCTATACCAGATGCAACAATGGAATATTTAGCTAGAATAGAAGCTTTTGCAAAAAAGCATGATGTTCTGGTAGTTGTTGTAGCACATCCAACTAAAATGTACAAAAGAGATGATGGCACTATGGACGAACCTACTATGTACAATATTAAGGGTGGAGGCGAGTGGTATGATGCATCTTATCACGGATTATTAGTTCATAGGGATTATAACAATAAATCTGTAAAGGTTAAAGTACTTAAAGTAAAATTTCAAAACTTAGGCGAAAACCAAGCAGAGGCGCACTTTAAATGGAACCATGCATCAGGTGATTATATGCCTTTAGCTGATATTGGCAATCAATCTTTACCTTGGGATTAGATGGCTAGAAAGAAAAAAAATTATTCATTACCCGATTATTTGCCTTCTAAACAAGAAAATGAAGCTTATAGATATTGTGTAAGGAATGATATTAGAATATCATATAAAGGAATACAAAATGACCCAGATCACTGGTATATTGAAGTTAGATTAGGCCCTTATATAAAAGGAGAAAAAGCGCATATTTCACCTGAAGTATACGATAGAAAAACGATAAGCAGTGCTTATTACGAAATGTGTAAATATTATTATGATAAACGTACAAGATGAATATAGAGGATTATTATCAGGAATACTTCACGGCGGAGCACAAAAAAAAGATAGAACAAACACTGGAACACAATCTGTCTTTGGAAGAATGCTCAGGCATGACATGGGCCTTGGATTCCCGCTATTAACAACTAAAAAAATATATTTTAACCATGCAGTTACAGAATTACTATGGATATTACAGGGACGCACTGATATTGCTTACCTCAACGACCACGGTGTTACTTACTGGAATGCTGATTATAAGCGATCAGGTAGAACTGACGGTACGCTTGGCCCTGTTTATGGGCATCAGCTTAGGAACTTTAATGGTGTTGATCAGCTTAAAAAAATACTCAAGCAAATTAAACAGGAGCCGTCATCGAGGCGCATTATGGCAAGCTTATGGAATCCCAATGATTTGGATGATATGGCTTTGCCTCCTTGTCATTACGGCTTTCAAATATATATAAACAATGGAAAACTTGATTTACTTTGGACCCAACGCTCTGCTGATGTGTTTCTTGGGTTACCTTATGATTTTGCCATGTATGGTTTACTATTACTTATGTTGGCAAAGGGAGCAGGTTGTAGACCTGGGCGCCTTACTGCTTCACTCGGTGATTGTCATCTTTACAATAATCATATCAAACAAGCTAAGCAACAACTTACCCGTAATTTTAGGGATCTGCCTAGTGTGGAGGTTGACATTGGATTATTTATTGCAGAAGGGGCGGAGAGTTTTATAACTATACCAACTAAAAATATGATACATTTATCAAATTATAATCCACACGAACCAATTAAAGCTAAATTAAATACATGATAGAAATTAAAAAAGGTAAATACAAAATTTATCATATCCCTGGTGTAAAAGTAGGGTGTACAACAAATGTTCAAAAACGTATTATTGATACGCAAGGCTATAAACCAGGCGAATATGAAATACTTTTTGAAACTGATAATGTGGCGGAAGCTTCTAAGGTAGAGCAGCAATTACAAAAAGATTTGGGATACAAGGTAGATAGAAAACCTTATGAAACTTTATTTAAAAAGACTATGAATAAGCACAGCTCATCTGCAGCAACAACAACATTTAAAATATCTTCTAACAGGCTAGATGCAGCGTTTTTAGCTGACTTAGAAATTAAAACAAAGCACGGGACGTTTAGGCTTGATTCAAGTGATAAAATTGATTGGGTTATATCTAATGTACATAATAGTCAATTTGGACCTAATACCTGTTATATTTATAATAAAGCTATGGCTGAGGCGGGAGAGTTCCAAACTTTAACAGAACCTGTATTGCTAGATAATATGTTTGAAGACATAAGGCAATGGGCTAATGATCGTGGCATATATGATAAAGGCGATCCAAAAACACAATTAATTAAATTATATGAAGAATCCGGAGAGTTATCCCAGGCTATACTTAAAGATGATAAAGCAGGTATTATTGATGCTATTGGTGATAGCGTTGTTGTTCTTACTAATCTTGCCTACCTTGTCGGTACCGATATTGAAATTTGCATTAAGTCTGCTTATGATGAAATATCTAATAGAACTGGTAAAATGATTAACGGAACATTTGTAAAAGATGCGTGATAAAATTATACAACAAGTAGTAAGTAAGATACAAAAACGATCTGATGTTGGTTTTAAAAAGTATGGTGTAACCCTTTTTGATGACAACCAACCTTTAGACACATGGCTTAACCATTTACAAGAAGAACTTATGGACGCAGTTAATTACATTGAAAAAGCTCGCATGTCGCTCCGCGAAGAAATTGAAGAATGTTATATCAATGACTTAGAAGTTGATGCTGAGCTTATCTCTGCATATCCAGAGCCTGGGCCACCTGATCAGTTAGGTTACAATTTAAATAAAACATGGACAACTAATCATACTAATGAGACGCAAAAAAAGTAAGAAGCGAGGTCCCGTAATTGCAAAAAAAGTGTCATACGACGGTATTAATTTTGCGTCAGGCCTTGAGCGCTATACCTATATGGCTTTAAAGAAAGAAAAATTATTTGAATATTATGAAGGTGAAGTTTTCCAGCTTATCGAAAGTTTTGATTTTTCAAATGAATCTTACGAAAAACAAGCAAACGGGAAAGGTGATTACACTAACCGAGGGGTCAAAAAGGTGTTGGGAATTAAATATACACCTGACTTTACTGGAAAAGATTATATAATAGAATGCAAAGGGAGAGCTAATGAATCTTTCCCCTTGCGTTGGAAACTTTTTAAATTATGGCTCACAAAAAACAATATTGGAAAGACACTTTACAAACCGCAAAACCAGAAAGAAGTGGATTTGACAGTCCAAATGATCAAGAACAGCAGAAAAAACAAGCGCGGATAATGTATAATAGGCGAAAGCTAGAAAAAGATATTAAAAGATATATTAAAAATGACAGAATTAACAGTGAAGCAATCGAAAGAATTGGAAGACAGCATGGATTTTACATTGCAGAGTCACCATTCAGAGAGAGTAAAGTATCATATGAAGATGCTTAATTACTATTTAAATCAACAAAAATTATGGGATGGGAATTATCATTAGGCTTGTATCCAGGGATTGTAATAGGCGCAAGAAGTTATGTTAATAAAAACGATTCAGATCACGTGCTATACATACCGTTTGTAGAACTATGTTTAACAATATATAGAGATGAATAAAGTAGAAGAATATGTATTAAAAAAATATCCAAAAAGATTTAAAAACAAAAAAGTTTTAATAAAAGAATTTAATAATCATTATGAAATTAATCACAATAAAGATGCAAGTCCTATTATATTAAGTAAAAACATATGAAAGAATCAAAACTATTTGAAATGCAGAACAAGTTAGAGTCTTTAGGCGCAGCTGTAAACAAACTTATTAATGAAGCGGCTAATTTAAAAGATCTTAGCGTTGGTACATTAGAGTTAGTTAAAAGATTACCTGACTACGAAAAAGCTTTAGAGATATTAAAAGATAACTATAAAAAGAAAAAAGAGAATGAGTCTATTCAAGGAGAGGATACCGTATAAACCTTTTGAATACCCTGAGTATTACAATGATGGTTGGCTAAAGCAAGCGCAGGCATTTTGGCTACATACTGAAATACCCATGCAAGGTGATGTGAAGGACTGGAAAGAAAAACTAACTAAAGAAGAAAAAAATTTAGTTGGTAATATACTTTTAGGCTTTGCTCAAACCGAGTGTGCTGTATCTGATTATTGGACACAAAAAGTAGTTGGTTGGTTTCCGAAACACGAAATACAACAAATGGCTATGATGTTTGGTTCGCAAGAAACAATACACGCTGTAGCTTACTCATATTTAAATGAAACATTAGGACTTGAAAATTTTGAAGCATTTTTACAAGACGACGCAACCATGGAAAGATTTGACAACCTCGTCGCTTATAAAGGAACTGAGATGGTTGGTATCGCAAAGTCCTTGGCTGTTTTTTCTGCTTTTGCTGAAGGAGTTAGTCTTTATTCTGCTTTTGCTGTACTTTATTCTTTTCAATTAAGAAATTTATTAAAAGGTATAGGACAACAAATGAAGTGGTCTGTAAGAGATGAATCATTACATAGTAAAATGGGATGTCAGCTATTTAGGCATATGTGCAAAGAAACACCTAACTTATTAGAAGAATGTAGAGATGATGTTACTACAGCCGCAACAGCTATGCTTAAAGCAGAAGAAAAGTACATTGATAAAATGTTCGAACTCGGAGACATTGAAAACCTTAAAGCATATGACCTTAAACAATTCATTAGAAAACGTCTCAACGAAAAGTTACAAGAACTTGGTTACTTCGACCTCGGGGAATACTTTGTGTTTGATAAAGACGGAGCAGCAAAACTCGATTGGTTTTATCATCTTACTGGTGGGCATACTCATACTGATTTTTTTGCTGTTCGACCGACAGACTATTCTAAAGCGAACGAAGGAGAAGATTTTGAAGATATTTGGTAAATTATGAAGAAATTATTTTTTATTTTATTTAGTGCAATTTCATTTGCACAAACCCCAGAAATATATGGGTTATGGGTAAACCAAGAAGACGAATTCGTAGAAATTAATTATGACAACACATTTAATAGATTTAAAATTATTGCTGGTAGTAAGAAAAAAAAAATATTATCAGAAGGAATTGTTGAAATAATTGATAAAGAATTACATATTGTAAGAAAAGATACTATAGATGGATATAAGCTATGTTATTATCTAGGCAACGAAACAATGGCTGTTTGTAAACCTAGATCGAATAAAGCTTGGTTATTTCAAAAAATAAGATGAATTCTGTAAAAAGACAATGGCTAAAATCTTTAGTCAAAGACCGAAAACTAACGCCAGCTGAAAGACTATCTTCTAGGCTAGGATATATGGGCTCTGCATTTATTATGCTATCGCCTTATCTTATTAGCTATGGTAATCTTGGGGCGTTTACATATATAACCGGAGGTTTGTTATTAACTCCTCAGGTATGGATTGCTAAACAATGGAATTTAGTTATTATTAATATAAACCTAGTATTAGGTTATTTAATTTATTTATACAATTTATAATGTGGAATAATGAGTGGAAAAAAGGTGAAGATTACCCAAGCTGGGGTGATACCGAAGTATACAAGAAGACTATATCCGGGGGATATTTGGTTAACGGAGAATCCCCCAAAGATGCATACTGGCGAGTTTCAAAAACAGTAGCTAAGCGTTTATATAAGCCAGAACTAGCCGAAAAGTTTTTTGAGTATATATGGCAGGGATGGTTGTGTTTAGCGTCTCCTGTGTTGTCTAATACAGGCACAGATCGAGGTTTGCCTATTAGTTGCTTTGGTATTGACGTAGCAGATAGTATACAGGATATTGGCAACAAGAATTTAGAAATGATGCTGCTAGCGAAGCATGGCGGAGGAGTTGGCATAGGCATCAATCAAATAAGGCCCGCCGGTAAAAGAATAACAGGTAATGGAACTTCAGATGGCGTTGTCCCTTTTTGCAAAATTTATGACTCAACTATACTCGCAACCAACCAGGGTAGCGTTAGAAGAGGAGCTGCATCAGTTAATATCAATATTGAACACGACGACTTTCTCGATTGGGTTGAAATTAGGGAACCTAAAGGCGATGTCAATAGACAATCTCTTAACTTGCACCAGTGTGCTGTCATTGGCGATAAGTTTATGCGAAGACTTGAAGCAGGAGATCAAGACGCTAGGCAAAGATGGGCGAAGCTACTCCAAAAACGTAAAGCAACTGGAGAGCCATATGTCCTATTTAAAGGAAACACAAACAAATCTAATCCAGAAGCATATAAGAAAAATAGTTTAAAGGTACATATGACTAATATATGCAGTGAGATTACATTGCATACAGATGAAAGCCACAGCTTTGTTTGCTGCTTGTCTTCTTTAAACTTAGATAAATACGATGAATGGAAGAATACGAATTTAATTTACGACGCAACATGGTTCCTGGACGGTGTGCTAGAAGAATTTATCCAGCGAGCGAAGAATATGAAGGGATTCGAGAACTCTGTACGCAGTGCGGAGAAGGGAAGGGCATTAGGATTAGGTGTCCTTGGATGGCACAGCCTGCTACAAAAAAACGGAATTTCTTTCGAAAGTTTATTAGCGCAATTCAAAACGCGAGAAATATTTTCAAAAATAAAAATTGAAACTGAAAGGGCTTCAAGAGCTTTAGCTGAAGTATATGGTGAACCGCTATGGTGTTCAGGAACAGGCTTTAGAAACACTCATTTAAGAGCCGTTGCGCCAACCGTGTCGAACTCAAAACTTTCTGGTAATGTTTCACCAGGAATTGAACCTTGGGCTGCTAATGTGTTCACAGAGCAGTCAGCCAAAGGAACGTTTATTAGAAGGAATAAAGAACTAGAAAAAGCATTAAGAAAAGTTGGAATCAATAATAAAGAAACTTGGGACAAAATTTTGGAGGATGGTGGATCCGTTCAAGGACTTAAACAACTTGATGGATGGCATTACGATCACGGAGGAAGACTTACTCAAGAAGGAGAAGGAGAATCTGTAAAGAACGTTTTTAAAACGTTCAAAGAAATTAATCAATTAGAGTTAGTTAGACAAGCGGGTATAAGACAGGATTATATAGATCAGTCTGTAAGTTTAAACTTAGCATTCCCGTCTGAGGCTCCGCCAAGATGGCTAAACCAAGTACACATTGAAGCATGGAAACGTGGAATTAAAACATTATATTATGTACGAACAGAAAGCGTCTTACGCGGCGACATTGCTGCTGCGGCTATGGATCCTGATTGCTTGTCTTGCGACGGTTAGTTGCGAAGATGAAGAGGATTATTGTGTAATAACGTTGACTACAGTATGGGATGAGTCAACAAATACTTATGTTACGATAGAAGAATCTTATTGTGAATATTATTAATTAAATTTTATATTATGACACTTAAACAAAAAGTACAAAAGCTAGAAAAAGAATTGTTAGAAGCTAAAGCTAAAGCTGCTAACTTAATACTTGATACACAAGATAATGTATTTACACAAAAAGAACTTAAAAAAATTAGGTTCTTAGAAGCGTGGGCAATAATCGGACCTATTGTAGGTTTAGGTATTGGTTTACTATTTTAAATAATTAGAGGGGATGACGCCGTAACTGGTATCATCCCCTTTTTTTTATATAAGTTTGGTGTTATCCATAATCTCATTAATACTATCTATATATTTTTGTCCTATTTCATTATTAGTGTCAACTTTCGAGTACCCTAATAACTCTTCTGGTGTAGGCTCAGAGTCATATGCAATTTTAGAACTGTTGTCCTCAATTTCTGCAGACTTAGTTTCTTGATTTGAAAGCTTATTAACAAGCTTAGCACTATTTGCTGTTATACCTTTTATATTATCAAATCTTCCTTTAGCTTGTTCTGCAGTCATGATCCCTTTTTTAACCATTTTATTCACATAAGACTGTTTTTTTAAGTCTGTTCGCGCTTTGCTTTCAGTGTACCTTTGATCTCTTGCTTCTTGTCTAGCTTCTGCAGACATAGCTCTAGACTTTAAAGTTTTAAGTCTGTTTTGTTCTAGTACCGTAAGCTCACCCTCTCTACCTTCGCTTTTTGCGTTTTCTAATATTTTATTAGCTTTTCTTCTTAAGTTGCCTGCGCGAATACCTTTAAATTCTTTTTCTTTTTCTTCTTTTTCTTTTTCTTTTTTTTCTTCTTTTTTTATACTGGACAATTCTTTTAGCTTTTTACCAGCATCGTCGGCCATTCCTAAAAATAGTTTACTGTAGTCTTTCATAATTATACTTTTATTCCGTTAGCTGATTTTTCCCAAGGTAATTTTTTATGCCCCTCAAGATAGGCAACACCATTATACATTATTTTTTTACCCTGAAGTCGGGGGTATTGTTTACCATTCCAATAAACATTTTGATTATCGTAATTTAACTTTCCAGAGTTTATATCGGCTATATGCTTTTTTTCATGTGCAATAACTTCTTTCTTTTTAGCCGGTGACAAACCTTTTTTTACTTGTATAGTACCATCTTTATGGGCTTTACCTAAAACACCCGGCTCTAAAGCATCTTTTTTATCAAGAGGTGAATCTTCTTTTTTCATATGCCTTTGCCTACGTATTTGTCTTAAATCTACGTCTACAGAATAAGGAGACCATCCTAAACCTAATAAAACATTTTGCCAAGCATCATTATATTCAGCGCTCATTGCATTCATATTCTCTAGCTTTTTAAACACTCTATCTACAGGTATATTAAGTATACCGGAAACATAGTTAGCTTTTGCGTAGTTTTGATAAAAAGGACTATACTTGTACTGTCTCCAGTCTTGATACCTTTGAGCCTCTACGATATCACCAATCTTTTTACTAAGTGGAGGTGATATGCTTAAACCTTTTTGTACAAGAGTAAGAGCGCCATTGTAAACTCGTTCGCCTTTTTCTCTTTTTTGGTTTTGGTCATATAATTCCATACCAAGATTTTTAAGAGCCGCAATAACGGCACCTCCGTAACCCATACCTCTAAGAGTACCGTCAATGATACTGTTAGCCGCATACATAAGTTTCTTTTCATCATCTTCAGTTACTTCGTCATCATCGTCAAGCAGCATAGAAAATAGAGCACTTTGTAAAGCTGTAAATATAAGGTTTTGAGCTACGCCATAATAAACTATTTTAGAAGCATTAGTTTTCCAATCACCTCGGCCGTTAACTAAATCAAGCGTAGCTTTTTTAGTTAACCTTGCATACTGCATGGGGGTATTAGCAAATGCTAATATTAATCTACCAATGTCCGATGCTTGTTGCCTAGATACTTTATCAGGCCTAGAAGACTGCTGAGATGTTTCAGCAATTTCTTGGAACTCCACCATTGTTTGTTTGATAGCGTCTGCTTCTGATACTCCTTCTTTAACTAATTTGTTTATATTGTTGCGATACCAAGTAGCACCCCCAAAAGCTATGGCAAAGCTATCGCCATACTGAGTCGGTAAGAACCCAGCCTGTAAAAGCTTCTTATGCGTTTTAGTAAACCAATTCCCTGGCTCTGTATTAGCAAGATCAGCGGTATTTATTTCAATTTTTAATCCACCTCTTCTTTCTAATAAAAAGTCAGAATTAAATAATGCTCCAAAGTCTTTTGCAAATTGTGGCACATTAGCCATTGCTTTAGCCATCATGAACGGATTATTAAAAGTCCAGTTCATAAAGTTAACAGCAGACAATTGCTGCAATATAGCAGACCTAGTGTTAAAAGCCATAATGTTAGCAACAGACGCATTCAACCAATTTAATGCTTGGTTAAACTCTTTGTCTTTACCCTTTTTACGGTTAACACCAGTTTCCATTCTTTCTAAAACGTTTTCTAAAGCATCGGTAAAATCATTACCATGCATTTGTCTGATCAGTCTTATATTCTGATCTGAAAACATTTGGTTTTTATTGTTTATAAACTCTGTTAAAAACTCAGCTCTTTGCGCTTTATTAGAAACATTTGCTAAATCAGTTTGAATACTGCCACCAAGCCAGTCTGGCGTAATAGGTGGATACCCTTCAGGTATTTTAGTTATTTTAGCAAGATCATCTGCAAATGCTTTTAACGCTGCATCTCCTTGCACAACAGATAATAAGTCGGCAACGTCAGCTTTACTAATGTCTAAGTCATAACCTGCGCCATTGTAAAGATAAGCTCTAACTGCTTGTTCCTTAGTGTACAACCCGTCAACAACTTTTTCTTTTAAAGCTTTTTTGTTTTTGTATCTTTTCTTTAAAGCTTTATAATCTCTTCCTAATGTTACCTTTGCTGTTTCATATGCACTAATGCCTTGCGCAAACGGGGTCATTATATTATCTTGAAAAAATTTCATTTGAGCATTACCAATAGCACCTTTACCTAAAAACGTGTATAGCAATCCTGCAAAATCATCAGCACCCGGTGGAACGTATATATTTAATCTTCTTAATATTGAACCTTTTGTAGGCTTTTTAGATCTTAATATGCTGTCCATTTCGTCTTCAAGAGACTTAGTATCAGTTTCTTTAGCAAGCTGTACTTTTTTCTTAACACCTAAATCAGTTAACATTTTATTTACAGCTGCTACATTTTTAGGAGAATCATCTGCAAAAAACAAATCGTTATAGCCTTCAGATACTTTTTCAGCCATCCAATAAGCTTTAGCACCTGCTGTGCCATCGCCTAATCCTGTAATGTTTTCTAAAGGTATGCTAATACCTAAAGCGGATCTTAAAAAGCTTTGTATAGATTCAGCCGCGGCGGCTGGTCTTGCAGTTAACACAAATATGTCACGATCGCCCTTTGCTTCAGTTAATTTTTTAGCAAGCACAGCAAGCGGTCCTTTTCCTCCGTTTTTAACTGTACTAAATTCAGAAAAATCAAATTGAGCACCAAGCTCTGCAAGCTCTCCTGATTGCTCCGCAAACTCTGTAGCTGTTAAACTACCAGTAGTGCCGTCAGGAAGCAAATAAAGCACGTTAGATTTGCTTTTAGCAAGTGTATCGTCAAAGTCAAACACTCTGGCTTTCTTTTTAGGTGCATTTTTATTCATTGCAGCGGCTTTAGCCTTGCTTAAAACACCTAATCTTTCATTAATTTCAGCAGTACTTAAATCTTTTGTATCTATGCCAAGATCTTGCAAAAGCTTTTCGCCTTCTTTTCTTATGTTCTCTTGTGCAGCAGCGACCCCAGCTTCATTATAAACAGCCAGTCTAGCTCTTGCAGGTGTATTAACATCTTCAATTTCTTGCGTAGCTACTTTAGCAAACTCAAGCCACTGAGCTTCTGACATGTACTTCTTAACGGTTTGATAACCAGCGTCTATAGCTTTAGTTAAACTTTTACCTGCTTTATAAGTTGCTTTAACTGTACGCAGTCCACCTACTAAAACATTTAAGCTAACGTCTTTTGCAGCTAATATTAAAAACGGATCAACAGCAAAACCTTTTGTACCAGTGAGTTCTGTAAGTTTAGCTATAGCTCTGTCAATAACAAATTCAATTTTATCTGTTTGCTCTTCAATACCTTGTTGTTGAACTTTTTTTACATCAGGTGTTATAACACCATCAAACCCAACATTAAATTCTTCAGCAATTGTTTTGCCGTTTTCAAGAACATAATTATTAGGGTTTATTCCCCCGTTAGTATTACTAACAAATTTATTAAAATATCTAGCCCATACATTATCCGTAACTTTCCAACCTACAGGCAATAAAGATTTATAATTAAATCCTTTTCCAATTAATTTATTATCATCAACTTCTAGTAATTGGCCCTGAAAATAATTTTTTTCTATAGGATTAAAAGAACTACTTATTTCGCTTTTTATAGCTTTTTGAAATAAATATTTTGCTACAATACTTGCAGGCATTGTATGTTCTTCAACAGTTTTACCTGTTATTTTTGATAAAAATTTAATAGGAGCAGCAATTCTAATAAAAGCATTTTGATGTCCGCTCGTTTTAGAAAGTGTAGCTAAAATAAATTTAGCGTTATCTGGGTTATTTTTAATCATTTTTTCAAATGTTAAAAATATTTCTTTTAGCCCTTGAATTTTCTTTTTATTAAATTCTTTGTGTTCTTTTGTGCCAAACACATTATTAATAAAATTTTTACCATATCCTTGTTTTGTTAAGGCTATGTTTATATTTTCTGATTCTGGCGCAAACTTTTGATTAGAATCTATTGAATTTAAAAAATCCGCAGGAGACGCAAACCACCAATTACCTTTGGCATAAGCTCTAGGCCCGTTTGAAAAACTAGCAGCCAATTTTTCTAAAGCTTGTTTACTAAAATATTTAGGTAATTCAGTTGACGCCCAGTTTTGTACAGCAGCTCTATCATTTTTATTTTTTGTTAATAGCCTTTCAATCTTATTTTCAAAAGCTATAGAAGACCAACCGCCTGATTCATATTTATTAAAATCCTCTTCTGTTAATAAATTACTTTTTTGAAATATATTTTTTTCATAATTATCTACATTATCAGCTATTTCAGATTTTAATTGATTTAAATCTTTATATTTTGCTTGTAAATCTTTATCCGTACTTAACGCTTTAATTGCTTGCGATGATGCAACAGATACAGCTACAGCCTCTTTAAATCTTGCTTTTCTATTAGATCTAGTAGTTTTAGCTACACTAGGGTCGTTTAAATAATCTAATAAAGCATTTACTTTTGTATTTTCAAATGCAGCTTTTTCAAGCTTACCATCTTTAAATACAAGCATACCTGCGTCTTCAAATGGATTTACAGATACACCGGTTTTTTCATCTTTAGCTCTAGCCATTCGCATGCCTTCAGCAGTTAACATGTCATATAAAGGTGCTGCGTTTTGTATTACTTTATCAGAAAATTGTTTATCACTTACTTTATCTTTACCAAAAAACTTATCAACAGGATCTTTAAAAGCTACTTTAAAATCATTTGCTATTTGGCTTTTAAACTTTTTAGCATCAGGATTAAAGTGTTTAGCTACTATATTTTTAACTTTATTATTGTCAAGTTTTAATCCAATGTTTTTACCCGTATCAATCCTATCTTCAGCAATTGCAAAATCAACTCTTTCGTCGGAGGTTAGCTCCCGCGCCTGCGGAGCCTCTAGACTAGCTGCCCCCTCTGTTGCTTGTTGACCAACTTTTTCATCTAATATACGCTTACCTCTATTTTCTAAATTACGTACAATATATGTAGATAACTTTTGCCCTTCTTCTGGTTTAAAAGATTTATATAAACCTCTTAATGATGACGAAGGATTTTTATCAGTGCCGTAAGTTAAGTCAGTAATAAACTCAGCTTTTGTTTCAGCTTTTTCGCGAAACTCAGAATATTCTTTAAATAAAGTATTTGCAACCTTATTTAATAAAGGCTGCATTTTAGGAACTACAACATTATTAAATACCTCTACTGATTTAGGATTAACATCGTATGCTTTATTTATTTCATTAGCATTTTTTATACTAACTTCAGAAACACCTTCAACTTTTTGGGCTTCAATAACCGCGTCTTCAGCAATACCTTTTATTCTGTTTTTTGCTTTAATAAAAGATTTTTTATAACTTTCTAAAGTTGTTCTATATTCATCTTCAGGAAGTTTATCTTTTTTAGCATTTAATTCATTTACTCTTTTTAATTGTAAATCTTTTAAATCTTCAAATTTATTTATTTCGTCAATATTTTGCTTCGAAAGCAAATTGAAAACTCCATTGGCTCTTACCGTTATATTTTTTAATTGATCTTGAGTATCGTCTATTTCTTTTTGAACTTCGACCGCTACCTCGGTATCTTCAGTATTTTTTAATTGCTGATTTAAATCTAATAGTCTGTCTGTTAATTTTTCAGTATTATTTTCTGGGTCTATTTCAGCTCTTAAGCCTTTTAAAGCTTTATAACTTTTTTTAGCACCTCTACCTCCAAGTCCAAAAACCACGGTTCCCGCAGCCGCCTGTAGAAAAGTTTCTGCCCCGTTTTCTAATATTGATTCCCAGGCCTCTTTGCCTGCTTCAATTACATCTTTGCCTTGCGCTAGTGAAGTGTTATAGGTTTCAACCCCTAACTGTCCTACTTCTGTTAAGCCTTCTCTTGTAGGCGATGTTAAAAAGTGTTTAACTAATCCTTTGCTAAAAAATTTATTAGCATTCATAGCCTCCCTTATGCCTTTTATACCAAATCTTTCAAGGCCTATAGACAATGTAGCTAGTGCTGCAGGAGTTCCTATTTCAAGTTCGTTGTCGTCTATTAATTTTTGATAAGCTTCTTGAATAGGTATTTCTTCTCCATATTTATACTTTGCTTTTTCAATATTATAATCCCTAATCATTGGCCCAGCAATCTGCGGTACAAGCGTAGCCCCATATGTAAAAACAGCAGGAATAGCACTAGCACCTACGTTGGCAGTTCCATTTATAACACCTGCTAATGTTTCCCCTAAATCGCCTTCTTTAATACCTTCTTTTATGCTAGCTGATGGGGGAAATAGTTTTTTAATATCCTCTGATTGCTTTACTAATTTTTGTAAAGTTTCATTTTCCTTCCTATTTTCAATTTTACTTTTATCAAATTCTTTAAACCTGACATCCCTCATTGTAGTTCCAAAAACAGGCTCTGCATCTGCAACATTTTCAATTGCACTTAATGTGCTTACCGCTACACCATTTGCCATATCCATCCAATACGGACCCGGCATTCCTCCTAACCCATCTGGTCCCATAAAAGTATAGGCTATATCAGAAACTCTTTCTTTAAATGTAAAAGGTTTATTGGTTTTAGGATTAATAGGCCTTACATATTTTTCCGGAAGAAGCTCTGCGTTCAACTCCCCTGTTTGTCTGTAATTTTCAAAAGCTTCTTTTTGTTCACCCCTAAACTCTCCTTGATCAAACCTAGCTTTTATATTAGCTAAATCCTCTTCATTATACTTTTTAAATTCTTCGCTAGCGGCATAATTTTCAAACTCTTTTTTTGTAACTTCTTGATTATTTATAGAATAAGGAACTTCGCCCGCTACACTATCTTGTTTTTCAACAGCAATAGGCTCTACTTCAGTTGCTTCTTTAACTGTATTTTCACCAAGCATTTCTGCTTTTTTGCTATTAATAGCGGCTTGCACTTCTTGCTGAGACTTGCCTTGTGACTCCAATGACTGGGCTAATGCAACTAATTCTTGCTTTTGTGCTTGTGTTAGCATATTATTTAATTCCGTATTTATCGCTTATATTTTTAACAGGGGTGAGATTTAGTCTTCTCATATACCATTCAATTGTTTTTGGATTTGTTTTTGTTGGTTTAGTAGGTATTCCTTTTGCCGCAAGATACGATCTCATAAAACCTTCCGGCGTATTAAGATCATCTTTAGCTACTTTTACTCCCTTGTTATTACCAATTTTTATCATAACATTATTAGGGTCATCTTCCTCTAGAGTGCCGCCTTCGCCATCGTTAGAAGGTACTTTAATTTTAATATCTTCAAATTCAAGTTCACCGGACCTTATCATTTTTCTATAATCAAATCCTTGACCACCTATAAATTGTGCTCTACCAAGTGTGGTGGCTTTTTCTGGTGTAGACGCAATATTAAATAAGCCTTGTATTTCATTTAAAAGTTCATCGCCGGACCCAGCACCTTTACCACCGCCTTTAGGAGTATTCATTTCATTCTTTTCCTGCTGAACAGCCATAATCTTTCTTTCTTCATCAGCGATATTTGCTCTATTGCCTCTGTCTGTTTGAATCTGCTTTTTAACCGCTAATTTATTAGCATCGTGAGTTTCGTCAAGCATTTCAAACATATACTCTTCTTTTATGCTTTCTTTTATTTGCTTTAAAACATCTAAACTAGGGATTGTATTCTTGATAATAT
>Ga0209337_1000788_pt1 | contig 25201 bp, 49 predicted proteins | sample LinPmetageLP53_FD_184044 | JGI IMG/M metagenome (GOLD analysis project Ga0209337, IMG submission 184044) | Marine viral communities from the Pacific Ocean - LP-53 (SPAdes) (version 2) | ecosystem: Environmental > Aquatic > Marine > Oceanic | place: Pacific Ocean | collected 2010-02-08 | reverse complement strand
TTAAAACAATAGCTGGATTTTATAATGGAACAAGAATGTTAGAAAACATAGAACTACTTGTGTTAGGAAAAAAATTAACAAAAGTAAATTCTGCTCGATTAAATAATTTAGGTATTGATGATGCTACGGCTAAAGAAATATATAAACAATATAAAAAACATGGTGTTGGGAAAAATGGTAAAAAAAGCTGGAAACAAAATGGAGATAGTTATAAAATAATAAGAGTAGCTAATACAGAAGCATGGGATCAAACTCCTAAAGCAAAAAAAGCAGCAGATGCTTTTCATTCAGCCATAGGTAAACAAGCTAATATAGATATTGTAACCCCAGCAAAAGGAGATGTACCTTTATGGGCAAATACAGAAATAGGTGGTGTATTAACACAGTTTAAAAAATTTGGTATGGCTGCAACACAAAGAATGTTGATGAGAGGATTACAAGAAAAAGATGCTAACTTTATGAGTGGTGTATTAATGCTATTAGCTGCTGGTGCTATGGTAGATGCTTATAGAGGAAAAGCTTATAATAGAGATTACAGTAAAAAACCTTTTCAAAATAAAGTAGTAGATGCTTTTGATAGAAGTGGATTAGGTGGAATATTTTCAGATATTAATAATTCAATAGAAAGATTAGGAAATAATGAAATAGGAATAAGACCATTACTTGGTGGTGGTAGACCTTATGGTACTTATAGAGATTTATTAAACAATCCTATACCAGATGTTCTTGGCCCAACTGCTTCTCAATTAAGTAACATTGCTGATATTATGTACACTTGGGGTACTGGCAAATATAACCATCACACAGCAAGGAATGTGCGTAGACTATTACCCTTTCAGAATGTATGGTATATGGATAGCTTATTTGATGATATTGAAAAAGGAGCATTAAGAAGATAAATGAGTATAACTATTTCGGATACTTCGCCTAGAGTACAGTATACTGCATCTGGTTCACAGACTGCATTTTCAGTTCCTTTTGAATTTTTTAATGATGCAGATTTAGTAGTTATTAAAACTGTTAGTGGTACAGATACTACCTTAACACTAGCTTCTAGTCCAGCAAATGCTACACAGTATTCTGTTACTGGAGCTGGAGCAACTGGGGGAGGTAATATAACTCTTGGTGGAGCTTCTACTAACGGACACATATATACAATATATAGAGAGCTACCTATATCAAGAACCACAGATTTTCCAAGTTCTGGTACTTTTCCTATAGAAACACTTAATACAGAATTAGACAAAATTGTGGCTATGGCACAACAATTAGAAAGAGATTTGAAATTTTCTCCAAGAGCAGTTTCTACAACTGCCAATACTTATAATTTAACTTTCCCTAATCTAGTAGCAAATAAAATACTATCTGTTAATTCGGCTGGTAATGCTTTGGAATTTGCTGAAACAACAACTAATGTTAATACTGTTGCTGGAATTGCTAGTGATATATCTACACTTGCAGCAATAAGTAGCGATATACAAGCAGTAGAAAATATTGCCTCTAATGTAACTGCTGTAGCTGGAGATGCAACGGACATAGGTGCTGTTGCTGGAAAAGCTACTGAGATTGGTAGACTAGGTACTTCTGATGCTGTTGCAGATTTAGCAATACTAGGTACTTCTGCGATTGTTACTGATTTAGATTTATTAGCAACTTCTGCAAATGTGTCTGCAATGGGACATCTAGGTACTTCAGCTAATGTAACTGCTATGGGATTACTAGGAACAAGTACAGTTGTAACTGACATGGGATTACTAGGAACAACTGATTGTGTTGCCGATATGGCTCTCCTTGCAACAAGTGATTGTATAGCCGACATGGCTCTCCTTGCAACTTCTGATATAATTTCTGACTTAAATACTCTTGCAACATCTGACATAGTTACCGACATAAATCTTTTGGCAACATCAGATATTGTAAGTGACCTTAATACTTTAGCTACCTCTGATATTGTTTCCGACTTAAATACTTTAGCAACAAGCGATATAGTTACAGATATTAATGTTCTTGCTACAAGCGATATAGTTTCTGATTTAAATACTTTGGCAACGAGTGATATTGTAACTGACTTAAATGTTCTTGCCACTTCTGATATTGTTACGGACATTAATGTTCTAGCTACATCTGATATAGTAAGTGATCTCAATACTCTTGCTACATCTGATATAGTTTCTGATCTTAACACTTTGGGTACTTCAGCTATTGTTGCTGATTTAAATACAGTAGCTGACAATATTGCTGGTGTAACTTCTTTTGCTTCTCGTTATCGAGTAGCTTCAAGTGATCCAGCTTCCTCATTAGATGAGGGTGATCTTGCTTATAACTCAACTTCAAATGCTTTAAAATACTACAACGGATCTGCGTGGGTTGCTGTAACTGCACCAGATGTAACATATGCCGATAGCACAGCTTTAGCTATAGCTTTAGGTTAAAAATAGAAAGGAGAAAACATGGCAAATACTTTTAAAACTGTTTCGTTTGCGGCTGAACCAGCTAGTGCTGGAACACCATATAAAGTTTATACTGTAGCTGGTAGTACCACTACTGTTGTTCTAGGTTTGCGTCTTACTAATATTCATTCTGCTTCTGTTACAGTTGAAGTAGAGTTAGTTAGTGATACAGCAAATCGTGGTGGTGCAAACAATGTCGCTAATGGTACTGCGTTTATTGCTAAAGATGTAACAATTCCAGCTGGTTCAAGTTTGGAAATTATTGCTGGTAGCAAAATTAATATGGAAACAACAGATGAAATTAAAATTGATTGTTCAGTAGCAGATAAAGTTTCTGGTGTACTATCAGTAATGGAAATAACTTAGGATAAATAGATGACTTATGTAGGATCAAGACCAGCAAACAAACCAGTTAACCAAACTGATATAGAAGATGATGCAATATCATTAGCTAAATTAGCTGGTGGTACTGATGGTAATGTAATCAGTTATGATGCGTCTGGTAATCCAGTTGCTATTGCAACAGGAAGTGATGGACAAGTTTTAACTAGCACAGGTGCTGGTTCGCCTCCAGCTTTTGAATCTGTAAGTGCTGGTGTTAGTTTATCTGGTTCAGAAAATAACAACATAGCAACTGTGACTGGAGCAAATGCTTTAGTTGGAGAAGCACGATTAAGATATGATGGTGATGTTTTATGGCAAGAAGCAAGTGGTAGCACAACTGAATTTAGACAAACAGTAGATGGTGCTGGAACATATTGGAGTAGTCTTATTGCAAGTGCTTCTGATGTTAAATTATATACTCGTACAGCTTCCCCATTAATATTAGGAACTAATAATACTGAAAATATGCGAATTGATAGTTCTGGTACATTATTTGTAGGAGCAACTTCTTCTGGTGGTTATAATGGAGCAGTATGGCAAGATCCAGATGGTATTTCAATTCATAGAACAAATGCAACTGGTGGTAATGGAGCATTATTAATTTATTCAGATGTTGGTGGAGCAAAAACAAATAAAGGTTATTGGAGAGGTGATGGTGGTATTGTTAATTACCAATCTAATGATAGTGATTTATCAGATGAAAGATTAAAGAAAAATATTGTTGATACACCTAGTACTTGGGAAACAATTAAAGAATTAAAAGTTAGAAATTTCAAATATAAAACAGATGAGGATTCTTATAAAACACATATTGGTTTAATTGCACAAGAAACAGAAGCCATTGATAATACATTAGTTAATACTACTGATGGTTTATATGGATTTGAAGAAGAACAAGAAAATACAGTTAAAGAAGCAAACGGAACAGTTATTGCAACAAGTGTTGAAGAAGATGATTGGATACAAGGAAAGACAGACGGAATATATCCTTCTGATTCTACTTGGACTGAAAATGAAAAATACAGACAAATTTATAATAAAGATTTGTATTTCAAAATGCTTAAAGCATTACAAGAAGCAATAACAAAAATAGAAACTTTAGAAACTAAAGTAGAAACATTGGAGAACGCATAATGACATATGTTGGAAGAGGTGTTGATGCAATAAGCAATGTCGAGAAACTCGATAACATTACTTTTGATGGAAGCACAACTTATAACTTAACAAAATCTAGTGTTGCTTTTACTCCTAGTGGAGCAAACAATATTTTAATTAGTATTGATGGTGTTGTTCAGCAAAATAATTTTAGTGTAGCTGGAGCAACAATTATTTTTGATTTTTCTCCTACATCGGCTAATACTTGCAATTTTATTATGCACTATGGTGTTGGTTTAATAAATACATTAGGCGACCAAACTATTACTTCAGCAAATATGGGAGCAAATTCTGTTGATTCAGATTCTTATGTTGATGGAAGTATAGATGCAGTACACTTATCGGCAAACTCTGTAGATAGTGATTCTTATGTTGATGCTTCAATAGATACAGCACACATAGGAGCAACACAAGTTACTGGAGCAAAATTAAATAATGATGTTATCTCGGCACAAACTGCTCTTGCAAGTGAACCAGCAGATACAGATGAGTTTATGGTTTCAGATGGTGGTGTTCTAAAAAGAATAGATTACTCTTTAATAAAAAGTGCTGGTATAGATGGTGTTCAAGTTTGGAATATGACAACTGCTTTTCAAGGAGCTGGAGCTCCAAATTGGGGAGATATAATAGCTAACTGGTCAAGTTCAGCTCCAACTAATGGACAAGGTACACCATTAGTAGGAACAGCTCCAGTTACTCAAAGCTCTGGTATATTTACTTTTACCTCTACGGGTTTTTATCTTATAAAATTTACTTGTTCTTTTGCAGATAATAGTGGAGCAGATAAAGATGTATTTGCAAATATTAAATTAACTAAAAACAATAGCACATATAATAATTGTGCAAGAGCTGGTCAGTCTTTAACAGAAGCATCTGTTGGTCGTTCTGCTACTGCAACGACTTTATTAGATATAACAGATACATCAAATCAAAAAGTTATGTTTGCGGCTGGTGGTATTGAAACTTCAACTTATTGTTATGGACATGGAGATTATCAGCATACTTATGCATTGTTTTGGAGATTAGGAGATACGTAATGGCACATAAACATGGAATAGAAATAGATTTAATGATGTATCTTGCTTCATTACATCAAGGTCAATGGTTTGGTTTTGATAATAGTGGCAATAGAGAATACGAAAATGTAATTGTGCATGATGACCAATATACACTTCCTACTAAAGAAGAATGTGAAACGGCTGTTGCAAAAAATCAAGCAGATTATGATGTTTTGGATTATCAACGAAAAAGAAAAGCAGAATATCCGAGCATAGAAGAACTCGTTGTGGCTCTTTATGATACTGAAGATAAACTTGCTATTGAAAATAAACGAGCAGCAATAAAATTAAAATACCCTAAAGGATAATTATGGCACAGATTAAAACTAAAGGAATTGCAAATGAAGTTATATCTGGTCAAACTGCTTTAGCAGAAGCACCAGCAGATACAGATGAGTTTCTTGTAAGTGATGGTGGTACAATTAAAAGACTAGATTATACTCATATTAAAAGCACAGCAGTTACTAGACCTAATGTAAATCCATTCTTAATTAATGGCTCAATGGAAGTATCACAAAGAGGAACTTCTTTTACCTCTAATGGTTATGGTCTTGATAGATGGACTATGGATGAAAGCAGCGATGGTGCAGTAACAGTTACACAAGATACGGATGTTCCTAGTGGTTATGGTTTTGGAAAATCTTTAAAAGTTGATGTTACAACATTAGATTCTTCCATTGCAGCTGACCAATCTTGTGGATTTACACAATTTTTTGAAGGTCAAAATTTACAATTATTAAAATATGGTACTTCCAATGCTGAAAATTTAACTTTATCTTTTTGGGTTAAGTCAGTTAAAACTGGCACATATTGTATTCGTTTTGTTAAAGAAGCTGGAGGTCTAACAAGATATGAAACACCAATAGAATACACAATTTCATCAGCTAGTACATGGGAGAAAAAAGTTATAAACTTATCTCCAACAGCAGGAAGCACCTCTTTAATAACTGGTGCTGCTGGTGCAATAGTAAATTCAAATGCTTCAGCTTTTAGAATTATGTTTACTTTAGCTTCTGGTAGTAATTTTCATGCTACTAATAATACTTGGGTAGCTGGAAGTGATAAATATGCAACATCAAATCAAGTTAATTTTTTAGACAGCACATCAAATAATTTTTGGCTTACTGGAGTTCAACTAGAAGTAGGTGAATATACTTCAGCAACACTTCCATCTTTTCAACATGAAAGTTATGGAGATAATTTAGCTAGATGCCAAAGATATTTTACTATGTATGCAGAAGGTGGACAAGCTCCTGTAGGAAATGGTTTATTTTGGGAAGCTGGAGAAGTTTTTATTAATTGTCATTTACCCACAACAATGAGATTAGAGCCACCAACTATTTATCAAACAACTGGCACAGATTATTTCTTTTTATATCGTAATGGTGGAGCAGATGGAATTACACAATTAACTTTAAATGCTTCTAGCAGTCATAATTGTGTTTCAATATATTTAAATGCTGGAACTAATGGACTTGCTTCAGATACAAAAAATAGACCATGTATTTTAAGAGCTGGAAGTGCATCAGCTAAATTTGGTTTAGATGCGGAATTATAGGAGAATATATGTTTGAAGGATGTACAATAAAATATAATAGTTTTGAAGGAGTAAATCAATCTATTCAAATAACTTACCCAGCTAATGATGAGGGGATAGTTTATGCTAAATCAGTACCTTTGTTAGAAGGCAATAGAGATTATGCAGATATTCAAGAATGGGTAGCAGATGGTAACACGATTGAGGAGGCAGATTAATATGAAACCTTGTGAAACTTGTGGAGCAGATAATTGTCAAGGTTGTGATGAATGTGAATCTTGTGGAGCATAATGACAGAAAAATATCCTCAAACGGCAAATGTTATAAGCGACAAATCAGCGATTGCTATGCCGATCAAGAATTTAATTGGTTTAATTGCAAGTGTTAGTGTTGGTCTTTGGGCATATTTTGGAGCAATGGAAAGATTAAATAATTTAGAAACTAATTATAAATTAATTGCTACTGACATAGAAAAGAACATAGAGTTTAGAATCAAATGGCCAAGAGGAGAGTTAGGTTCACTTCCAGCAGATTCAGAACAATATATGTTGTTGGAACATTTAGCTGGTCAAGTAGAAAAACATACAGAACAGCTTGAGGGTGGTATGCACAATAAAGTAAATATTGATTTCTTAAAAGCACAATTATTAAAATTAACAACTGATGTTGAAAAATTGAAAGATAAAGTAAGGGAGAATAAAAATGGTCATTGAAATGGTATTTGCTTTATGTATGTTTGTTAATGGCTCATTAGATGGGCATATGATAACAGAGGGTTTATCAAAATGCTTAAAAACTAAAAGGGAAGCCGAGAGGAATTTATCTGATAATAGAGTAAATACTATTCGCTATGAATGTGGTTTAGTTAAAGCTGAATTAAGACCAGATGCAGAAGGCAATATGAAAATCTATAAAATTATTGAAGATAAGTATGCTAACTAAAATTATGTTTTCTTTATGTTTTGTATCTTATTTATCTGCTTGTTCATTAGGCATGACACCAGACAAAACTTCCGTTAAAGTTTCCAATACAATGTCATCAGTAGATAAAGCCAATAGCGATAAAGACCAAGATAAAAATTCTTTAACAGTTACAGTAACACAAGATTTTAAATGGGATTCAAAATAATGGAAAAAATAATCATATCTATTGTAGCAGCAGTTCTTATAGGACTTGGTACTTGGAATTTAAATCAGACTTTTAATCTATCTATAGAAGTAGCTACAATGAAAACTCAAATAGAGATGATTACAAAAACACAAAAACAAAAAAAGAAAAAGAAATAACATGATGCAAATATTTTTTCTGTTAATGATTATGTCTATGCCTAATGAGCCTTCAGTTAGATATAATGCATCTATATTTCCTACAGAACAAGAATGTTATCAAGCTCTTGATAAATATATAAATGCTTATGATTCTAGACCACAAGATTTTAAAGATAAAATGGTAACAGAAGCATTTTGTATTCCTTTTGAATCATTTCCCATTGAAAAATTTAAGAAAGATATAGGAGCTTAAAATGGCTGAACCTTCCCAAAATCGTGAAGATATAATCAAGATTGATGGGGAGCTAAGATTGATCCATCAGAAGTTGGACAATCATATTACACACATGAGTGCAAAAATAGATATAATTTTTAAGATAGTTTGGACAGTTAGCTTTATGGTTTTAGGATTATTATTAAAATCAGTTTATTCTGGTCTTATCTCTTAACTACTATTGAGTACTCTTGAGTACCACACTTAATACTTATCAACATATTAAATATTAGGTATAGTAACTTATGAAATTTAAAGGTCATAAGATTCTTGTCATTGGCGATACACATGACAGCCCACACATTTCACAAGATAGATTTAAGTGGATAGGAAAACATATACAAAAAGTTAAACCAGATTACATAGTACATATAGGAGATTTTTCTAGTTTCGATTCTTTAAGTTTTTTTCAAAAGAATAGTTCACAACAAGGTAAACTAAAAGATGATTTTATGGTTGATGTGGAATCAATGCGCAAGGCATTTAAAATTTTAGATAAATATGTTTCAAACATTCCTAGACATATATGTATAGGTAATCATGAACTTCGTGTTCATCGATTTGAAGAAAATATTCCAGAAATTAAAGGTATGATGAAAGAAGCTTTATATAATACTTATAAAGAATTTGGCTGGACACATACAGAGTATGGAGAATTTAAAGATATAGCTGGTGTTTCTTTTGTTCATTGTCCATTAAATATAATGGGTAAAGAATATGGGGGTAAAAATGCAGAAGTACAGATAGGAAATGATGCACTACATGACCTTGTATTTGGACATACACACAAGGCTAGAGACTGGAAATCAGTCAAAATTGGGTATAACAACTGGGTACGGATAGTAAATGTCGGTTGCAGTTTACCATCTGGTCATATAGAAGAATATGCTAGATTAAACATGAATGGTTGGTCTTGGTGTGTTACTGAACTAGGCATTTGGGATAACCATATCCAAGAAACTAATTTTATTTCTATGGATAGATTGGAGAGAGAATATGGATAAAATAAAAGATATATGGAATAACTTATTTATATGGCGATTAAGTAAAAGTGGTAAGATAATTACTATTGTATTAGCTGTTATTCTAATAATGATAATTTGGGGTTATTTATAAATGTTACAAGCTATTACAGCTATTGGCCCAATCGCAAAAATGATTGGTGGTATAGTTGATAAAGCTATTCCTGATAAAGATTTAAAAGAAAAACTTAAACATGAGTTAAATACTCAATTAATAAATGGAGATCATGAAGAACTTATTGCCAAGTCTAAAATTGTTCAAGCAGAAGCTTCTTCAAAGCATTGGCTTACTGCTACTTGGAGGCCAGCTCTTATGTGGATTTGTATTATTGTTATTGCTAATAATTATATTATCAGTCCTATCCTTAACGCAACACTCGGTACTAGCTTGGAGCTTACTATTCCTGATCCTATGTGGAATTTACTTACTATAGGAGTTTCTGGGTATATTGTGGGAAGAAGTGGAGAAAAAATAGCTCAAAATTGGCAATCTAAAGGGTAAAGATACCTTTTTGGTACAATCATACACGGAGTATGGTAAAGCTTATATAGAGCTTAAAAATATATATTTAATAGGAAATGGCTGGAAAGGATAAATAACCAGCCATTTCTGTTCTAATTCATTACAATTATATAGGGAGAATAAACAAAAAACCTAAAACATTGTAACCTAAAATTAAAAGGTAATTTTAGTAATTAGAAATTATTTAAAATGGTATATCCTCAACATCATCTATAGTTTCTTTTATAGATGCTTCTGCTTTAGGTTTATTACCTACCATTTTTAAAACTCCTTTAAATTGTGGTAACACTATTTCTGTTGCATATTTGGTTTCTCCATTATGCTCATACTTTCGTGTTTCTATTTGTCCTTCAATATAAAGTATAGTACCTTTCTTTACATACTTCTCAATAGTTTCGGCTACTCTTGGATCAAAGACAATAACTTTATGCCATTGTGTTTTTTCTTTCCATTCTCCAGCTTTGTTTTTAAACTTTTCTGAAGTGGCAAGACTTAACTGCGCAAATTTAGTTTCCTTTGTGGAAATTTTTACTTCTGGATCGACTCCTACTCGACCTAATAGTATTACTTTATTTATCATATTCATTACTCCTTGTTATATGCAAGTAGAGGTGGAAGGAAACCCACAGATTCCTCTACTCGCTATCCTCATCTGTAGGTGTTATTTTACTTTAGTTACTAGTTTAGGTTTTGATTGTTGTGCGATTTTATCTTCTAACTTCTGTACATATTTAGAGTTATCAAATAATCCCATGAACACATCTGAACATAAACCAAGATGACTAAAGCCTTTTGTTAAAGCATCTGTCATACATTTTTTACCAGCTTCATCATCATACGAACCATTCTTTTTAAATAGTTTTAATGATGAACTGATTGGGCCAAATGTATAATGATCTAAACCAGAGTCTTTATCTGACCACCAAATTTTTACTTCGGCAATAACAATAGGTTCTCTTAATTCAAGATATTGGTAATCAACTATATAACCCCAACCTTTACCGATTGGGCCAAATGTTTCTGTCATTTTCATAATCTGCCATTGAGGATCAATAGTAGTTATATCTCCAAAACCTTTGTTTATTCGTTTAGTAAATCTAGGATCAGTTTCTTTTAACTTATTCCATATTGCTTTATTTGGATTAAAGTCTTGTATTGGTTTCTTATCTTTCATTATATATCCTCCATACTTTTGTATTAGACCCGAAGCTATTTCTTCTACGATCTCCAGAATCTTCTATTTCTTTTAATAGTTTTAATTCTGTAAATCTAGGTCTTATTGATAAAATACTTTCTGAGAGTATTTCTGCAATTTCTTCTGGGGTAGCTCCGTAACTACCCTTTCGTCTTATAGCATCAAGAGTTTTTTTTCTTAACTTTCTTGTTCTGCCACGACTGTTTATTTTATTGGCTGCTTCTTTACTAGTGGACTGTTCTTTGTATCCAGCTTCCAATGGATACTTCTTCGCCAAATTGGTTAATGACATCTTGTTCATTTTTTATTCCTTTCATTGTATCAAAATCAACATAATCTGGTGGCTCTATTTTGTTTTGAACCATAAACCAGAATATATGACAAGCAGTTTGTAAACTAGATTGATATTCTTTATCAGCTTCTATTTCAAAAATAGAATGTTTACTATTACCATGTAATACTGATAGTATAGCTTTACTAAAACCAGTTACCATCATATAGTGCTGTAACTGAGGATAGTATCTTGAAGTTAATGTTTCATCTTTAGTAAATGTATTAGTATGTTTGCCTTCCCAAACTTTACCATTACATACACCATCTAAACTACCATATATATAATTATATTCTGGGTGTGTAAAAACTTCTTGTTTAGTTATAACCCTAGTATTAGTTCGTTGCTGATACCATTTGCGATTAAATTCTTCTGTATAGATTCCCATTTGAACTGGCAATATATCTGATAAATCTTTTCGTTCTGTTTCTCCAATTTTTTCAAGCCAAAGGTCTTTCCAGTTTCCTTCAACAATACGAGCTGCATCAGTACCTCCAATTCCTGTTGGTCTGATAAATTCTTTTTTTCTATTTGGCATCTAGTTAATACTCCCTTCATTAGTTTGTTGTCGTCTGTGTATAGACTTTCGTAATTCATTTCGTTTAGTAAACCCTTCATCATGCCCATATTTATATCTCCTTTCAATATAATCTGCGATTGGTTTGGCAGCTATTAAGTCTGATGTTCGATTACTTTGGTATTTTTCTTGAAAAAAAAAATACATATCTGCTGGTAGATAAGATTGAGCTAGTTTAAGAATGAACTGTCTTTTCTTTTTTTTTGATTCCATTGGATCTTTTGAGGTGTTTCTCAATTCTTTGAATTTTCTCTTTAAAATCGTTGCAATCTTTAACCCCATAAGTATTCTCCAATATGTCTGTTATGTACCACATACATTTAAGTAAATCTTCTTCGTGATTTTTAAATTTATATCGTACTAAATATTTTAATGCTGAACCTTCAGCAAAATTCATATTCCATTTTCTTATTATAGATGATACCTCTGGATTGAGGCTGTAATAAGATGGACTAGTATTTACCATTCTTTCCTCCTTTTAATTTAACTATTTGATCTTTTAATTCAAATACTCTTTTTAATGCATTAGTATGCATTTCACTTAATTCGGTATTTGTTTTTCTTAATTCATCATTATCTAATACTTTATTATCATATTGTTTTGATAATTCTTTATATAAAATTTTCCAATCTTTACTCACAATTAAATTTCAAATTGATGTACAGGTAATAAATCTTCTCTGATTTCTTTTAAATCTTTAATAATTGGTTTAAATTTATCTAGTTCTTCGGTAAAAATATATTTTTTTTTAGATTCATCAGAAACCATTATAATTTCTTTCATAATTTTATGTAATGATTCTACTTCTACAATAACTTCTTTTAAGTTAGCCATTTTTCCTCCATTGATTATGTTTACATTTACTACAATACCATGTCTTACAACTATCATTAGAATAACATGGATATTCGGTACATTCTTTACAGCCATCTGGTCTGTTTGAATTTTTATATTCGGATTTTTGTGTAGGTGTTAAAACATGAAAATGTAAACCACTAATATTAATAGTTTTTTGTTTTACTTTTTTTTGTTTTCTTTTAAGATAATTGAACATTTTAATGAATCTGCCCAACAACAAAATAGAAATCCTGATGGTTTTCTAATTCCTACTTCCCATTTGGATACTAATCCTCTAGCACAACCTATTAAATCATCAACTGAAGATTGAGATAATTTAAGTTTTTTTCTTTGATTAACAAATTGTGGAATTAAACTATGAAAAAATATTCCTAATTCATTTTGTCTATTCATACTGTTACATATCGTGAAACATAGGTTTTTGTCAAGTAAGGGAGTAAAACTAGTGCTACTCGAATTTAATCAGGCCATCGTTTACTCCCTATTTTTTTTATCTGGAGGCTTTTATAGGTAGTATATATCGTTTCAACTTGCCTAATGGTCAGATGAACTATCCTTCAATTTTCAGCTAACAACTCGTCAGTTGCCTTTGACCAAAGTGTGAACAGTAGGGCGATATCCTTATTACGGCAATAACCTACTGCTCTGTTTCTAATGTTGGGGAACACTTACTATAAGTGTAGGACTACGCTTTTGGGTACTGACTAGATTTCTCCTTAGTGAATGGTAGTTTTAGCCACAACCTACACAATTCGGAAGGTACTCACTTGTGTTTTCCCTTCCTAGCCCATTCGTTAAATCATCTAGAATTACGAATAGAATTACTAATAAGGGCAAATTGAAACTACATATTTAACAGATTGTTAAAATTTGTATTTGCCCTTAATCTTTAAACTGTTGCTAATATTTGACTTGGCGCAAGTCCATATACTTTTTTAACTGTATTATGACATAAAGCTAACCAATCATCTGTTTTACACATATCAACAACTTGTTGTGATCTTGTTCTTACCATATTCATTTTCATACCTCTACCTTCTGGGTTACTTGCCCAATCGGTAGCAGTTTGATAAACTGCATATAGATTTTGACCAAATTTTCGTTCATAAGTAGACCATAAATCTGATAATTGTTTCATTCTATAATCACTTACTCTTGGATTTATATGATCTTTTATTTCTGCTAATGTATTTTCAAATAAATGTTTTACATTATCATGAGTTACACTAGCATTTGCCATTGATTCTAATTGTTCTGGATAATCATTAAAAGAACTAATAGCAGCATTAATGTCAGATGCATTAACACTAGCTTTTTGATTCCAGTTCTTTTTACTCATACCTCTAATTTTCCAATCAGCACTAAATTGTCCATTTAAACATACAATATTAAGTGGGCCAAATATAAATTGTTCTGCCCATGATAAATCATATGCTGTCCATGACCATAATTGTAATTGATAATCTTCTCGTAAGAAATTAAATGTATGCTGTGGAAAAGTCATTAAACGACTGAATCTTTTTCCGTCATTCCATATATTATCCACACAAGTAACACCCTCAAGATTAAGATTTCCACCAGTTACCCCATCTGATAACATAGTAGCAAATTCATCATAAGTTCTTAAATTATCAGCACTTCGTTTACTTACAGTAGATAAATAACTACCTTCGGTACTATACAAAGCTACCCTATCTGGTACTTCATCTATTTCGGCTTGATGCCAAGTAAACAAAGGTCTTGTATCCAATTCTACTTTACATTGTGCAGAAATTGGAAATTGACATTGTTCGGTATTTGTCATAGTTGTTTTCTCCTTCATACTATTAAGGACAGTTATTCCCTAGCTGTCCTTTTTTTTATTTAATCCTACTTCAGCTAATTCTGATTCAGATAACATATTAATAGTTGATTCAATTGGTTTTTTTTCTACTATTGATAATCTATTATTTAAATCTCTTAATACTTTAGCCATTTTGACCATAGCATTAGTCATTTGTTGAATAGCTTTACCTACATCTTTCATAGTAGGTGTGTTAGGTTTTCCAGCTTTTGCCATTATGTAGTTCCTCCTCCATTGTTTTAATAGAAGGTGTTATTTCACTTTCTATTTTTGTTGCTTTATCAAGATTATTTATTATTTTTTTTACATCATCATCTTGATTATCCCATACATCTACATTAGATATTCCATGTTTTTTAATAAAATCATCTCTAGTCATATCAGATGCATCTTCGGTCAATTCTAAAAACCATGTTCCAGTTTTACTCATTGCTTTTTCTCCTTTTTTACTTTTTTTGCATTAACTATTATACCTTCTTCGGCTACAGTTATTGATACTTTTATTTTTTCATTCGGTTTAATATTTTTACTTTCTTTTTCTACTGCATATTCAGTAGCTCTCCTTATTGCATCTTGATATAAAGAACTCATTTATTTTCCTCCTTTTCATGTAAGATAACTTTATGTTCATATTTATCTATTATTGTTTGAATACCCATTTCAATTACTTCATCTTTTAACAAAGATTTAATTGATTTTTTAATGGTTTTTAATTCTTCTATAAATGTTAAATATTGTATCATTATATTCCTTTATATTGCATATTTGGATCCATAGGTTCTTCAACACCATCTTCTTCTGGTGCTTCATCAAACTTATTACCTATATTATCTTTAATAGTTCCATAGATAATACCAGTTTTATCATCAAATATTGTTCCATTTTCATCTACAGAAAATACTTTTTTCTTTAATGGACTGTTCCAATTATGTTTATTTAGTTTTTTTTCTAAGACATTCATGTCATAGATATCGTTTACTACATCAGAAAAGTTTTCTGATAATAATATTCTATAATACCAGACACCTCGTTTTTTAACATAACGAAATACTTTACTATTAAATAATGTTGAGCTTACCCACATTCCACCTTTAAATGTTTTTCTAATCATTTAAAATCCTCCTGTTAATTCTATTGTAAGTTTTTCTCCGTCTGCACTAAAGTGGAATCCTCTCATTACTAATCTTTGGACACCATCATAGAAACTACTTAAATTTGTATATTTAATCGTCATCTTGCTCCTTTAAATCTATGTTTGTCATTAAATCACTAACCATTAGTTTAATTAATTTTGACATAGGAACTTTATATTTAGTAGATAATGTTTTTAAACTTATATGCGTTTCAATATCTATAGTTACTTGACTATAATTTATTGTTGATTTAGCTGATCTTTTATCTTTATTAATTTTAGATAAATCTTCTATATCTTGTATTATTCTCATAGTTACTCCATACTATTTATTATACTGGTTATACTATATTCCCAGTCTATATCATGACTATACCTAGTCATATTCCCTATTAATCTTATATATGATACTTCATCAATAGACCATTGGTTTATTAATTCTTTTTGAAATCCCCTATATAATTTTGAGTGCGACATAATGTCCATAAACTCATTTACACTTTCACAAGTGTTATAGTATTTCTTTATAAGTATATTATTGTTTTCTTTCGGTTTTAAATAATTATCTGGATCATAATCTTTATGATAATTTACTTGTATACCAAAGTAATTATTTCCTTCTTTAGCAAATCTACTAGTTCCCCAGCCAGTTTCATGAGCTGAAATAGCTATTACTAGCTTTATTGGTATTCTCATAGCTGGTTCGGTATAATTTGCATTATATTCTATTGCACATTCACCTATTTCTTTTATAAATTCACTTTGATCTCCATAAATAGGTATATTACAATAGAACATTAAAGTAGCACATATTATTTTCATAATTATTTACTCCGTTTAAATATTCTATAAAAAACTTTTTCTAATTTTATTTATTTCTACAATATCATAGTCCGTGTATATCTTTGACCATATGTAATCGGCTTCTGCTGACATATCCCAATATTCATTATCGCACATTTTATTATGCATATATTCACTACACCATACTTGAAATGGCATAGTTATCCTTAATTTTATACACTCTAGTATCCACATTGTTCTTAATTTTAATCTTATCATATTACTCCTTCGTGTTCGGTTACTACTCTAGGGAACTCTCCCCAAATGAGAATATTTATTGTGTTAATACTATATACCAAATGGTACTGCGAGGCCCGAAGGGCCGAGCCGATTTTTCTAGACATAAAAAAAGCCCTCTATTGCTAGAGAGCTTTAGTATTATATATAAAATGTTATGCTTTAACTAAACTAAAAGTGTTTGCTTGAGCTTTGTTAAATTGAATTAACTTATCCGTTGCAACTTCTTTTCGTGTTTTTGCAGTTTTCCAAGATACAAATTCTGATTTACCAGTTTGTTTCTTGTAGTATGTTAAATAACATTCAAACTGTGTTTGTTCTAATGCTAAAGATAACTCATATCCATATTTAAAGGTTAAAGTTTCTTCAAACTTTTCTTGAGTTATTTCCATTTTAATAGCTTTACATATATTGCTACCATTTTCAGCAGTCATATGATCTATTTTATCTTTATACCAAGTTGTTTTATCAGATAACCATTCTATTTGATTTTCACCTTTATTTAAAACATTTTCTAATTGCTTAGTGGCATTATAGATTAAACCATTATGATTAGATGAGAACCATAAATCATATGTTTGATGTAAATGTTTATTAGTATTAACTTGATGTTCATTGATCATATCTTGTAACATTTCCTTAGTTTCATCTGATGGATATATGTAATCTATATCTTTTATATTTTCCATTTAACTATCCTTTTATTTTATTATTAGTCTTAATCAGTAGCTTATCTACTAATTTCCTAGCAAGGGCAGTTTAGATGTACTTGTCACTTTATCCCTTTCAAATATCGAAGCCCAAAGGGCTGAGCGAATTATATGGGGGGGTAAAGTCAGCTATGCTGAACCCCTTGTGGGTTGACTAGTATGTCTTAACTGCTATCATAAATACATTAGTATATTATTAATTTCTTCCCCTTCCTTATTACTATATTTATTTACTATTACTTCTTTATTCTTATTTCTTCTCAATATATTGATTCTAATTTACTTCCCTATACTATATCTAGCTATGTGCTATTATGTCTCATCGAATTGTCTTGACAACAATTTATACAAGGTTACTATTAACCAACAGAAGCGGATAGAAGAACCATGTCCAATATAGAAGAACAATTAACCGATAAGCAAAGAGCATTAGTTGATACTATCGTATCAGAAGGATGCAGTATAGTAGAAGGTGCAGAAAAAGCAGGATATTCAACGAAAGTCAGTAGAGAAAGTGCAAGAGTAAGTGCAAGTCGTACACTACGACTACCAAAGGTACAGAAATACATGATGGAATGTGTATCTCGTACCATAGGGTTAGGTGCAGTAACAGCAAGTAGTAAGATGGTTAAACTAGCTGATTCAGCACGAAGCGAGTATGTACAACTAGAGGCCAGTAAGGATATACTGGATAGAGTAGGTCTCCGTGTAGCAGAGAAAGTGTCTCATACTATTGACGGAGACTTTAAGATCAACATAGACTTAAGTTAGTTTGCGCGAGGTTTAGCCTCGCTTGAACACGCACCTCCTCGAGGGGGGTGGGGGTTCAAAACTGTAAGTCTAATGTGTTGATACGAGGTATACAAGTAATAGAGGTTAAAAAAGGTTCAACCTTATGTGCATTGTAAATTTATTTCTTTGTTGTAAGGTAAATTATCTTTAGATAAAAACTATGAGAGGGTTACTCTCACAGCCTTGCAAGGCAATTATTAGTGAATTGATATTATCATTTCTATAGATTATAGTTGAGATTAACTCTCATAATAACTATAACAGAATGGAAATGAAAATGACTATAGATGCTCTAATGACTGATGTAAAAGAACTAAAAGATGAAATCAAAGATATCAAAGAAATAAATACAGTTCTTATAAACAAGCTTGACAAAGCTTATGATGATAGAATACATTTAAGAGCAGAAAATTATAATATGAAAGATCAATTGAAAGGAATAGCGAATGCCTAAAGTAGGAAAAAAGACTTTCCCTTATACTAAAGCTGGTGTAAAGAAAGCTAAAGTAGAAGCCAAGAAGGTGGGGAAAAAAGTTGTCAAGCAAAGCAAAAGTAAAGGGTACTAGAGTAGAGAACGAAATTGTTAAGCTCTTTATTAAAGAGGGGTTTAACGCAAAACGACAACCTTTGTCTGGAGCATTGATTGATTTCCCTCATGATGTTCAAGTTCATGATCTATTTGGTGGAACTAATATAGAGGTCAAAGCAAGAAAAAGTGGTGAGGGCTTCGCCCAGTTAGATAAGTGGAAAGGTTCAGCAGATTTATTAATATTAAAGAAGGACTTTTCTACACCAATGGTGTATCTTGACTGGAATTTATTCAAGGAGTTTCTAAATGAATACAGAGAAAATAGATCAACTAGTGAATCTGGACAACAGAAAAATATTTGTGATCTCAATGGCAGACAGAAGGAAATTGAGAGCAATAGTAAAAAAAATACATCTAAAATTCCTTCCGTCAAATTTAGTGACAGACAAGGAAGCAGACAAATTGATAGAAAGTCTTGGCCCAACAGTCAAAGAAAAATTGCTAAAAGAAGCTTTAGACAAAAATCTGATATAAATGGTGGAACTGAATTACAAACCAGATGGCAACACATTAAAGAAGTTTCTAAAAAGTGATAACTTCTTTAGAGGATTAAGAGGGCCAGTAGGAAGTGGGAAATCTGTGGCTTGTTGTATCGAGGTTTTTCGAAGAGCCTTACAACAAGAACCAAATGCACAAGGTATACGAAAATCGAGGTGGGCTGTCATTCGTAACACTAATCCACAGCTTAAAACGACTACTATTAAGACTTGGTTAGACTGGTTTCCTGAAAATGAGTTTGGTTCATTTGCTTGGTCAGTACCTTATACACACAGAATACATATAGGTAAGATAGAGTTAGAGGTTATATTCCTAGCATTAGATAGACCAGAAGATGTAAAGAAGTTATTGTCTTTAGAGCTTACTGGAGTGTGGGTTAATGAAGCAAGAGAACTTCCCAAGTCTATTATAGATGCTTGTACTATGAGAGTAGGAAGATTTCCTAGTATGCGAGATGGAGGTGCTACATGGTATGGAGTAATAGCCGATAGTAATGCTCCAGAAGAAGATCATTGGTGGCCTATCATGGCTGGAGATGTACCAGTACCAGATCATCTCTCAAGAGAAGAAACATTAATGTTAGTAAAACCAGATAACTGGTCATTTCATACACAACCTTCGGCTATGAAAGAAACTAAAGATAAGGAAGGACAATTAATGGGGTATCAGTTTAGTGATATATGTGAAAATCAACAAAATCTTACACCTAAATATTATGAAAATATTATTAAAGGTAAAACAAAAGGGTGGATAGATGTCTATGTAATGAATAGACTTGGTTCACTAGAGGAAGGTAAATTAGTATATCCTAATTGGGCAGAAGAAGTACACTTATCAAGTGAGCCTTTGGCAATAGGAACTATGCCAGTCTTTATAGGAATTGATTTTGGATTAACTCCAGCAGCAGTCTTTGGTCAAAAGTATCCTAATGGTAAATGGATTATACTGCAAGAACTTGTATGTTTTGATATGGGTATATCAAGGTTTAGCGAATTACTTAAACATGAGATTGCAAAAAATTATAAAGGATTAGATATAGAAATATATGGCGATCCAGCTGGAGATCAAAGGGCGCAAACTGACGAAACAACTCCTTTTCAAATACTGCGACAAAATGGATTAAAAAGTAGACCAGCTCCTAGTAATGATGTTGCTCTTAGAATTGAATCTGTCGAAACAACATTGGGTAGACTAATAGAAGGTAAGTCTGGATTTTTATTAGATTACAGATGCATCAATCTAAAAAAAGGTTTTAATGGTGGTTATCATTACAGAAGATTACAAACTGCTGGAGATAGATATGATGAACGACCAAACAAAAACAGATATTCCCATGTTCATGATGCTTTGCAGTATTTATTGATGGGAGCTGGAGAAGGAAAGCAATTAACGAGTGGTAAACACAGTAGGTCTACAGTAGTTAAAACAAGAGGGTGGAATATCTTTGATAAAAAAAAGAAATCGGTATGGCAAAACAGAATCAATGGCTAGTCTATTTTTACCAGAATAGAGATTTTCATAATCACACAACATTTTTTAAAAAAGGATTTAAACATTGTGGTGTTATGGGATATGAACCAGAATCAAAAACTTGGATTTTAATAGAATATTTATTTGGAAGTTTAGTGGTAGAAGTATTAACAGAAAAAAAAGTAGATGCTATATTTGCTTTGATTCAAAAAAAGAATGGGCATATAATTGAAGTGCCTATTAAACATGAAATACCTAAATTTCCATTATATATGGGTTCTTGGATTAAAGAGCATAGCTGTGTTAGTTATGTGCAACGATTAATAGGAATGTCTAACTTTTGGATATTTACACCTTATCAGCTATATTGTGCGTTGATAAAAAAAGGTTTTCATGAAATAGAGTTATAAGGAGTTACAATATGTCATCAATGTTTGGAAGTACAAAGTATAGGGAAACTGCATCTGATAAGCAGTTACGATTAGATATTGAAGCTAGAAGAAAAGAAGAAGAACAAACAAAGTTAGATGACGAAAAAAAAAGAAAGCATAAAAAATCAAGAAGAAAAAAAGGTTTAATTGGTTCAAGGAGTATGTTTACTCGAGCTGGTGGCAGAGGATATGAAACTGATGGAGAAGAAACATAATGGGAGGTAAAAGTGCTACAACTTCTAATACTGCTGGAAGTAATGATAATCAACAAGCTCACGATCAAAGACAAGAAAATCTACAAAAAAATATAGATAGATTAAAAAAAACTGGTGATGTATCTGGATTAATTGCAAAAAAAAATAAAGAAGCAAGAAACTTTAAACTTAATACAGAAGGTATTAAAAAAGGAAGTGCTTTTGTAAAAAGAGAAATTGGATACAAGAATGATATATTTTATCCAACAGGAGAAATGGTAGGTTCTTATGCCTTGAAAAGCAAAAAAGGTGGAAAGGGTATGTTTGGAGAAGAAGCAGATAGAGCTACTAATGATTATTTAGTATCTATTGGAGAAGCTACAAAAAGCAAAACTGGAAGTTATTGGCTTACAGCACAAGGTAGGAAAATGAAATATGGAGGTGGTGATATAGCTTTAGGTAGTGGAAATAGAAAAACTATTACTGGAAATATGCCTATTTCAAAAGAGATGTGGGATAGTCAAAAGAGTATTCAAAATTTATTTATGTTAGGAATAACTGCTATAGGAGTTCCTTTTAGTTCTAGTATAATGTTAGATGCTAATTCAAAACGCAATAGTTATAGTAATTATCTTAAAGGATTTAATAATATTAATGGCAGATCATCAGCAAGTATGGTTAATAGAGACACAGGTATGAATGAAACAAATAACAATGAAACAGATAACAAAGCAGAAGATTTTGCTCCAGATAGTAATGTGATAGTTCAAGATGCATCACAAGTAGCAAGAGAGTTAAAACGAAATCATTTATTTGCTTCTTTACAAGGAAACAAAACTAAACAATTTCTTGAAAAAAGTAAACAAACAATCGCTGGAAACATGGCAAGGGTATAATGGTTTACATTCCTATAGAAGAAAAAGAATTTGATTATTCACAAGATAATACAAAGATGATTAACTTTTTAAAAAAATATAAAGATGCAGAAACTTTATTTGACCATTGGAAAGATAAGTATGAAGAAGCATATGAATACACAATGCCATCAAGAGAATCTTTTTATGAAGAAACTGTAGGGCAAAGAAGAACAGATAAAATATTTGATGAAACAGCAGTAGTAGGAATACAAGAATTTGCATCAAGATTACAAGCTGGTATAGTTCCAACTTATGGGAGATGGGCAAGTTTTGAAGCTGGATCAGAAGTTCCCGATGAATTAAAACCAGAAGTTAATGAACAGCTAGATACTATTACACAATATGTATTTGAAGTATTAGGTGGATCAAACTTTAATCAAGAAGTTCATGAAGTGTTTATGGATTGTGCTATTGGTACTGGAGTATTACTTGTTGAAGAAGGAGATTCATTAAATCCTATTAAATTTACAGCCATACCATTACCTAGAGTATTATTAAATAATGGCCCAGATAATAAAGTAGATACTATATTTAGAAAAAGACAAATAGCTTATAATCAAATTATGGTAGCTTATCCTAAAGCAGAAATGTCAGATAAGATGTTAAAAATTATTGAAGAAAAACAAAGTAAAAAAGCTAACATGGTAGAAGGTGTTTACAAACTTTATGATGAATCCAATGTAGAAAAATATAAATACTGTGTAGCTTGTATGGATACAAAAGAATTAATATTTGAAAAAGAATTAAAAGGTATAGGCTCTAATCCTTATATTGTATTTAGATGGAATAAAGGTTCTGGAGAAGTATATGGCAGAGGCCCAATCTTTAATGCAATGGCTGCAATTAAAACTACTAACTTAACTGTAGAATTAATATTACAAAATGCACAGATGAATATAAGTGGAATATATACTTATGAAGATGATGGTGTAATTAATCCAGATACAATAAGTTTAGTTCCGGGTTCTCTTATTCCAGTAGCTCCAAATAGTCGAGGTATAGTGCCATTAAATGGAGCTGGTAAATTTGATGTAGCACAATTAATTTTATCTGACATGAGAGCTAATATTAAAAAAGCTTTATATATGGAATCTCTTGGTAAACCAGAAGGTACACCAATGTCAGCTACAGAAGTGGCAGAAAGAATGGCTGATCTATCAAGACAAATTGGTTCTTCTTTTGGTAGACTTCAAGCAGAATTTGTAACACCATTACTTCGTAGAGTAATTCGTATTTTATCTAAACAAGGCAGAATAAAGATACCACAAATAGATAATAGAGAAGTTAAAGTAATATCCACTTCTCCTCTTTCCCAAGCACAACATCAACAAGATGTTGCTACAGTTAATAATTTTAATCAAATTTTAGCTCAAACCTTCGGCCCAGAAATATTAAACATGGTAGTTAAACAAGATGAAGTTGCTAGATATATTGCTGAGAAACTAGGACTACCAGATAAATTAATTAGAAGTACAGAAGAACAGCAAGAGGTTATGAAAAACTTGCAAAATCAAGCACAACAAGCTAATATGCAACAAAATGAGTTGGGAAACCCTAATCAAGCACAACCACAACAGCAAGGACAATAAAGATACTGCTGAAATAGATAAAATTTTTGCTTCAGTATTTGAACAACCAGATGGTAAAAAGGTTTTAGATTATCTTGACAGTATTATAACTGATTCTACTGTAGCTCCTACTGGGGATAGTAATTATTTATGGCACTTTGAAGGTCAAAGATACTTAATACGACAAATTAAAAATAGAATAAAGAGAGGTAAGAATGGTTGAAGAAACACAAACTGAAGAAACACAAACAGAAACAGTAGAAGAAGTTAGTGTAATACCAGAATATGTACCAGAAAAATTTTGGGATAAAGATAATAACGAAGTTAAAATAGAAGATTTAGGATTATCTTATAAAGCTTTAGAAAAAAAATTAGGTTCAAGAACGGAAGATTTATCAGCTCAAATAAGAGAAGATATAAAAAATGAATCAAAAGCTTCTGTTCCAGAAGATTATGAAATATCTTTACCAGAATTACCAGAGAATGTTAATATTGATGTAGATGCTGAAATGCCTTTATTACAATGGTGGAAACAAACAGCTAGAGAAAAAGGTATGAGCCAAGATGAATTTAATCAAGGGGTAGAAGCTTTTGTTAATAATGAAATACAAGGATTGCCTAATGTTGATAATGAAAAAGGATTATTAGGAGAAAACGCATCAACAAGAATAGAAGCTGCCGACCTATGGTCTAAAAAAAATTTATCAGAAGATACTTATAATACATTATCTAGTTTAGCCTCAACTGCTAATGGTGTAAAAGCTATAGAGGAATTAATGGCTTTAAATAAAGATGCTCCAATTCCAAATATTCAAACTGCTATTGAAGCAGCTCCTAGTCCAGATGATTTACGATCTATGATGAAAGATGTTAGATATTGGAAAGATGGAGAAAGAGATCCAGCTTATGTTAAAAAAGTTACTGATATGTATGAAAAGTACAGCAGAAAAGAACAGAAAGCGAGTTAAAATAACTTGGAGAGATGCGCAATCTTTTGCTGAATGGCTTGATCCTATTGAAGCTATAAAACTTAAACCAGCTATAAATTATTCCGAAGGTTACTTATTAGAAAGTAATAAAGATGTTGTTATTGTCTACATGACTTACAACGATACTGATATTGGTGATACTTGTGTTATTCCACATGAAAACATAATTGATATATGTGAGTTGAAAAATTCTAAAAAATATGAGATGAAGATATAATAGACCTTAAAGATGACAGTAGGCCTCTACGAGATAACTTATTTAAGCTTCTAAAAGATAATCTAGTTAATAAGCAAACACGGAGGTAAAAATGTCTGCTACTATCACAAATGCCTTTATTACTCAGTTTGAGGCTA